>JADMIO011602863.1_pt1 | contig 54607 bp, 51 predicted proteins | sample 8958161 | NCBI WGS metagenome assembly JADMIO01 (sample SAMN16585339, study PRJNA669376) | soil metagenome | isolation source: Crop rotation soil | place: USA: Cullars Rotation, Alabama | collected 2011
GCCGCGACTTCAAGTCACGTGAATTCCAAGCTTCGGATCCCACTGTGCTGGAAAGAGCGCCATATCCGGGGTGTGCAATCACGTCGGCGGCCCGCTCGGCGATGGCAGGCTGGATGGCGATTACGTTGTTTGTCCCTGGCATTTCTGGAAATTTCATTTCCGCACCGGCGAAGGCGAACCCGGCTTTGACGAAGATCGCGTTCCCAGCTATGCCGTCAAAGTGGAGAGCGGCCGCGTGCTGATCGACATCGCCTCGGCAACGCCGCGCACGCGCAAACCGCATGCGCCGCACCCGCTGGCACGGCCAATACAGCGGCTTCCCGGTGCGATACGCGTGGTCGGCATTTCGACCACCATGATGCATCCCGAGCACGCACGCTACAGCACTTCCGACGCCCTGCTCGAAATTGCGATTGCACATGCCCGGCAGCGTGGCTGCGATACCGACACCATCTACCTGCGCAAGCTCAATTTCCGCCATTGCGAAGGATATTATTCGAAGAGCGCGCATGCCTGTACCTGGCCGTGCTCGATTACGCAGATGGATCCAAACGACCAGCTCGACCGTGTCTATGAGGCCATCGTGCACTGGGCCGACGCGATTCTGATCACGACACCGATACGCTGGGGCGCGGCCAGCAGCCTCTACTTCAAGATGGTCGAGCGCATGAACTGCATACAGAATCAGGAAACCATCGCCAACCGTCAGCTTCTCAAAAACAAAGCCGCTGCGTTCATCATCACCGGGGGGCAGGACAACGTGCAGGCCGTGGCAGGACAGATGCTGGGATTTTTCGCCGAGGTCGGCTGCCAGTTTCCCCAATTCCCCTATATCGCGCATTCGCGCGGCTGGAGCGCGGAAGACATGGAAAACAATACGCGCTACGTCGAGCAAAGCAGTGAGCTCCACGAAGGCGCACGGGCGCTGGCCGACCGCACGGTCGACATGGCACAGTTGCTGGTGTCCGGCACCATCGCCGAGGTGGAGATGGTCGGCGGCGGCCGCAAAGGCCATCAGCTCGACGTCAAGGCCCAGATCTGAGCGCCGGCTGGGCGACAAGCCGGCTCGCGCCGCGTAAGATGGCGGGCGGCAGCGTTTGCCGCCACAATATAAAAATGGAGTTGCTATGGTTGCACGCACGGAAATTATCAATATCGCGGTGTTCTGCGATTTCGAGAATGTCGCGCTCGGAGTGAACGACGCCAAATACGCGAAATTCGACATCGACAAAGTCCTGGAGCGGCTGCTGCTGAAAGGCAGCATCGTGGTGAAGAAGGCTTACTGCGACTGGGACCGCTACAAGAGTTTCAAGGGTTCCATGCACGAAGCCGCGTTCGAGCTGATCGAAATCCCGCATGTGCGCATGTCGGGCAAAAATTCGGCAGACATCCGCATGGTGGTCGATGCGCTCGACCTGTGCTATACCAAATCGCACGTCGATACTTTCGTCATCATCAGCGGCGATTCTGATTTCTCGCCGCTGGTAAGCAAGCTGCGCGAAAACAACAAGGTCGTGATCGGCGTCGGCGTGAAAAACTCGACTTCCGAGCTGCTGATTGCCAATTGCGACGAATTCATTTATTACGACGATCTGGTTCGGGAAAGACCGCCGCGCAAGCGCGCGGCGAAAAAAGCCCAGCCCAAGCACGACAATCATGAAGCAACAGCTGCAGCGCCGGCCAAGCCGGACGAAGACAAGAAACAGGAAGCGCTGGATCTGATCCTGGAAACCGTCGACGCTCTCGGCGCCGAACGCGGCGCGGAGGAAAAGATCTGGGGCTCCATGGTCAAGCAGGCGCTCAAGCGGCGCAAACCCGGCTTCAACGAGTCCTATTACGGCTTCCGTTCATTCAATGGACTCCTCGAAGAAGCCCAGGCGAGAAATCTGCTGAAGCTCGAGCGCGATGAGAAGTCGGGTGGCTATATAGTCCTCTCCCACGATTGATTCGGAGAAACAAAGCATGATACGCAGCAGCTCATCAGCCCTGCTGATCGCAGCCATTGCCGCCGTTCCCCTCCACGCCCAGGAGTTTCCATCAAAGCCGATCCGCATCATGACGGCGGACGCAGGCGGTGGCGCTGATTTTGCGGCGCGCACCATCGCGCAGGGCATCACCAGCCCGCTTGGACAGCCGGTGATCGTCGACAACCGCGGAATCATCTCGGCCGAGCTCGTAGGCAAGGCGCCGGGCGACGGCTACACGCTGGTGCTGTTCGCAAGCCCACTGTGGCTGGGGCCGTTGATGCAGAAAGCGAATTACGACCCCGTACACGACTTCGCCCCGGTAACCTTGGTCGCTTCCTCGCCGTTGATCCTGACCGTCCATCCGACGATCGCTGCGGGATCGGTAAAAGAGCTGATTGCGCTCGCGCGCGGCAAACCGGGCGCGCTCAATTACGCGAGCGCGTCCGCCGGCGGCGCAACCCATCTCGCCGCGGAGCTGTTCAAAGCCATGGCCAATGCCGATATTGTGCGCGTCAACTACAAGGGCGCTGCGCCGGCGCTCAATGCGCTGGTGGGCGGTGAAGTGCAGTTGATGTTCGCCAATGCACTGTCGGTAACACCCCATGTCAAAACCGGCCGCCTCAAGGCGCTGGCGATTACCAGCGCCCAGCCTTCAGCGCTCGCGCCAGGCATGCCGACGGTGGCGGCCGGCGGCCTTCAGGGCTACGAGACAGTCGAGATTTTCGGCGTGCTGGCGCCGGCGGCAACGCCCGCCGCTGTCGTAGGGCGGCTGAATAAGGAAATGGTGCAGGTTCTCAGCACCGCGGAATCCCGCGATCGTTTCCTCAGTCTCGGTTCCGAGGTAATCGCCAGCACGCCTGCGCAGTTCTCGGCCCGGCTCCACGCCGAGATGGACAAGTGGGGAAAGCTGATCAAGCAGGCGGGCATACGCGTCGATTGACAGGCGCCGGCTGATAACAGTGCTATAGAAACGAGGCATGAAATGCGTTTACCGACGTTGAGAATGTGTGCGGCATGGATTTTGTGCGCGGGTACAGCGATCGCGCAAACTTATCCAGCCAAACCTATACGCCTGATCGTTCCCGAACCGGGAGGAAACGGCGACCTGATAGGGCGACTGATTTCACAGGGCCTGACAGGACCGCTCGGCCAACCCATGGTGGTCGAGAATCGACCGAGTAATCTCATCGGCGACTTCGTGGCCAAAGCCCCGCCCGACGGTTACACGCTGGGATTGGGCGCGGGAGCGATCTGGCTAAGCTCTTTACTGCAGAAAACTTCCTATGACCCGGTAAAGGATTTCGCCGCGGTTACTCTGACGTGCGTAACGCCGCTGGCATTGGTCGTGCATCCGTCGCTGCCCGCCCGCACGGTCAGCGAACTGATAACCCTGGCAAAGGCAAAACCGGGAGCCCTCAACTATGGCTCGGGGCCGTCCGGCGGGGAATCCAATCTCGGCATGGCACTGTTCAAATCCATGGCCGGCGTGGATATCGTGCGGGTGCCTTTCAGAGGCGTAGCTCCGGCCGTCAACGCGCTGCTGGTCGGCGAGGTGCAGGTGCTGACGGCGCCGCTGCCCACCGCGATGGCCAGCGCCAAAGCCGGCCGATTGCGGGCAATTGCGGTCACCAGTCTCAAGCCGTCGGTCTTGGCGCCGGACCTCCCCGCGCTGGCGAGCTCCGGACTGCCCGGCTTTGAAACGCTGTCGATTTTTGGCGTGCTTGCGCCCGCGGCGATGCCGCCCGCTTATGTGACTACCCTTAACCAGGAAATATTGCGGCTGCTCGGTCGCACTGAAGTGAAAGAAAAGCTCATCGGCCTCGGCACCGAACCAGTGACCAGCACGCCGGATCAATTCGCGGAAAAGATCCGGTCCGAACTGGTGAAATGGGGCAAAGTCATCAGAGATGCAAAAATCACCGCGGATTGACGGACGGCGGCACTTCCCGAGACTCACCCCAGCTTCATGCCCACGGTAAAACGGGTCACCATGTTGTAGATGGAGATCAGAGCGGTCAGCTCCACCATCGCGCGCGTATCGAACAGCTTGCGCACGGCCTCGAACAGAGCGTCTGGCACTTCCACTTCGCGGGTCATGGTTTCGGTATATTCCAGTATGGTGCGCTGACGCTGATCGAACACCTTGGAATCGCGCCAGGTTGGAATGGCATCGAACTGCGCCTGCGTGAATCCGAGCTTGAGCGCCTGCGGCGCGTGGTTCTTGTATTCGAACCCGGCCTTGTTCAACACCGCAACCAGCATGATGACCAGTTCCTGGTCTGCGAGCGACACCGTCGACTCCTTGCGTATGGCGGTCACGATCTTGAGCCAGCCAGCCGCCAGCGGCGAGCTGTAGAGCAGCAGGCCATAGAGATGTGACAGCTCGCCGCCGCGCTGGCCGCGTATCTTGGTAATCAGGTCATTGAGCTCCGGATGCTTATCGGGTTCGATATAGGGTATGCGTGCCATGGATATTCCTGTCGAAAAGATTGATTACGCTGTCGCGGTGGAGATAAGCTCAGCGCCCGTCCGGCACCCGCATAAACTCGAAAATCTTCGATAGATCTTTCACCTTGTCGAGCTGCCACAACTGGTCGAGCAGCCGTCGCGACTGCTGGCGCGGCAGCACGGGATCGGACTGCTTGAGGAATTTGTCCTCGAGCTCTTTGTCGGTGAACGGATTGCCCAGCGTTCCTTTCGGATTTTCGCGGTTGATGGTCAATGTCTTGCCCGTTTTGAGCTTCACCTCGAGCCGGCAGTTGAAGGTGCGCGGAAAATCGGCGGTGAAGTTCTTGTCTTCCTCCATGCGGATGCAGCGAATGAACGACAATATCTTCGGGTCGCGGAAACGCTCGGGCGTGAACGTTTTTTCCGAAATCTCGCCATCGATCAGGGCTGCACCTATCAGGTAGGGCAGGCTGTGGTCGGCGGTTTCGCGCGTGGTCGGATTCCAGTACTCCTCGTTATCGGTGCCGGCGATCAGCGAGCGCTTCTCGCGAAATACGCAAATCGATTCAATTTCGTCGGGCTTTAACTGGTCGCGCGACTCGAGTGCAACCCATACCGGAAGCTGCGCGGTATAGCGCACCGGTATACACTTGAAGTACGTGCCTTCGACCTTGAACTTGTTGCCCTTGCCGCCAAAGGTCCCGACTTCGAAATGCTGATTGAAGTGATTCATGAGACCCGACTTGCCCTCGAAGGGATCGACCGGACCGCTGATGCCGCCTTGCGCGAGGATGGCGGCGAACAGGCCATTGCGGCTGCCGTTGGGACCACGAAAGCCTTTCCAGTTCGACAGCGTGCCCAACCGGGTCTGGCTCAATGCGATATTGGGTATGACCCCGAGCGCCAGCGCGTGGCGCAACTGCTCGCGGTTGAGGCCCATGACCTTGCCGCCGCCAAGCGCGGTGGCCGCCGAATGAAACACCGGATAATCCCAGCTCGGCTTGACGCCGTTGAGCACGATACCGTCGGCAATGTGGCCGACCACCTCGTAGGCGATGGCGATGCCCAGTATCAACGCCTCACCGTCGGCGCCCGCAGACTCCGCGGCGGCAAGCACGCCGCAGATGTTGTCGCTTGGATGCGGCCCCATGTCGCCAGTGCCGCCATAGTAGTCATCGCTGAAATCGAGATAGCGGATTGCGCCGCCGTTGGCGAACGCCGCCCACTCGGGCGCCGTTTTAATGCGGGTACCGATCACCGTGGCAGGCCGGGTGGCGCTGACCTGCGCCGCCAGGTTGCGCGCCGCCGCCACCGCATCGATGCGGAACGATCCGAGCGCGCAGCCGATGGAATCGACAAAGCTGCGCTTGACTGCGTGTATCGCCTGCGGCGTCAAATCCGAGTAATTGATATCCGCCGTGAAGTTGACGAACTTTTCGGTTGTCTTATCCAATCAGGCTCCCCCAAATTGAAGTTGCGCCGGCTCAACGCGGCAATGATGGCTTGTTTGAAAATCCTGCTGTTGGGCGTCTAAGACGGCCAGGTGCGGCACGCCACGTTCGACGATCCCGGTGCGTGCTGCAGCCTCGGCACGATGCGGTCGGACCACGCCTTCATATCCGGACGTCCATTTTCGTGACCGGAGAAGGACTTGTCTTTCGCTTCGCGGCTGGTCCATTCATAAAGTATGGCGTGCTTGGCCCAACCCACGACCGACGCCAGCTTGCGCGTGCGCACCATGCCGGTCAACGACTGCATCGCCGGCATGCGCCACTGCGCATACCACGCCAGCATGTCCTGCTCCTCGCGCCAATCGTAGTTGTAGCTGCCGAGCTGTATGAACGGCGCAGGCTTCATGCCGTCCTTGTAACCGGGCGCCGCCGGACCGTCGACGCGGGCGGCCTCAGTCATGACGTTGACGCGCTCACCGCTGCGCAGCGCGAGCATGGCGCGATCGGTTTGCGGCAGCTCGCCGTTTATCTCCGTGACAGTCGGTGCACCAAACACGTTAACATCTTCGGCGCCCAGCATAAGGATATAGCGATCACCTGTTGGAACGCCTGCCGGCCCGTTGTTTTTGCCGGCCGCGGCATTGACATTGCGCCCACCCGTCTTGGCAATCGAAGCGTAGTGAGCAGCCCACAGAATTCCACGTCGCTTCGCCATCGCCGGCAGATACGAGTCATGCAGCCAGGACAGGTATTCTTCGCGCCGCTCTTCCGGCAGATCGTACCAGCTGATCCACAGTGCTCTGTCCATTGCCAACATGGGATTCTATACGCCGCGTTGAGACATCTATTTAATGTACATTAAATGTATCATAATACGCGCCACGTTTGCAGCGCGCTGGACGATGGAGGCATCAAAGCAGCGGATGAAAAAGCGTGAAGCAAGTTCCGCTGCATGCACAACTGGTTCTGCATATCAGCACATCCAAGCGGCGCATAGCGCCGCTTCAAACGACGTTCCGGCATTACTTCGAAATTCACCCGGCGAGAGCTCAATGGCATACGATTTGTTGATCAAAAATGGACGCATCGTCGACGGCTCGGGATCGCCCGCGTTCGTCGGCGATATAGGCGTGCGCAAAGGCAAAATCGCCGAAATCGGCAAACTGCGCAGCACCGCCGCGCGTACCATAGATGCCGGCGGCTGCGCGGTCGCGCCAGGTTTCATCGACACGCATTGTCATTATGACGCCCAGGTAACCTGGGACCCGCTGTGCAGTTTCTCCTGTTATCACGGCGTCACCACTGTCATCGTCGGCAATTGCTCGCTGGCGCTGGCGCCGGTGCGCAAAGGCTGCGAGGAGCGCCTCGCCGAATTCCTGTCTTACGTGGAAGCCATACCACTCGAGTCGCTGAAGACCGTGGACATGAGTTGGGAAACCATACCCGAATATATGGCGACCATAGAGAAGCGTCTGGGCGTCAATGTCGGCAATCTCATCGGCCATACCGCGGTGCGCTACTATGTGATGGGCAATGAGAGCCAGAGCCGCGCCGCTACGCCATCCGAGATCGGCGAGATGCGCGATATTGTGCGCGATGCAATCAAAGCCGGCGCACTCGGACTGTCGATCGACCGTAACAAGGGGCATTACGACCCACAGGGCGTGCAGATCCCGGCCGTGTGGGCCAAGGAAGACGAAATTTTCGCGCTCGGGGATGCACTCGCCGAGCTCGGCACCGGTGTCATACAGTGCGGCGGCGCGCGCGAGCTCGAAGTCAAACAGCGCCTCATGACGCGGCTCTCGGAGACGAGCGGGCGGCAGGTCGTTTACAACAATCTGGTCCATCTCGTACACAACCCCGATGCGCTGGAAAAACACATGGCGCGGGTTGACGAAACGGTAAAGGCGGGAATACGTGCCAATCCGATGTGCACGCCCAACACCAACGTGCACCGCTTCACCATGCGCAACTCGCAGGAGTTTCGCGGCGTGCCGACCTGGCATCCGATCCTGACGGCGCCGGACGAACAGAAGCTGCGTGCCTACAGCGATCCCGAGATACGCAAAAAGCTGCATAACGAAGTCATCGAATGGTCGATCGGTGTTCCCGGCCTGAGCCATGCGCCGGGCAATCCGATGCTGGGACCACGCTGGTATGACGCGATCCGAGTCAGCGAAGCGGTATTGGAAAAGAACAAATTGCTCGAAGGCAAAACCCTGCGTGAAATAGCCGAGTCGCAAGGCAAGGGCATCATAGATGCGTTCCTCGATCTTGCCGTGGAGGAAAATCTTGCGACCACTTTCGTGCAGGAGCTGGCGGGCGTGGATAAGACGGTATCTGCAAAAATCCTGAATTATCCGCACGCCTACATCGGTCTCTCGGATGGCGGCGCTCACGTCCAATTCCGGGGTGATACCGGCATCAGCACCCGGCTGCTCGGCCACTGGGTGCGCGAACAGAAGATCATGTCGCTCGAGCAGGCGATCAAGCGTCTCACCTTCGACTCAGCCTCGGTGTTCGGCATCTACGACCGCGGACTTCTGCGCCCGGGCATGGCGGCGGACATCGTCATTTTCGATCCGGAAACGATCAACACCGTTCCCGAAGACGTAGTGCACGACTATCCGGCCGGCGCCTGGCGCATGCGCGAAATGGCGCGCGGCATACATTACACGATAGTCAACGGCCAGGTGCTGCTGGAAGACAACCATCATAGCGGCGCACTGCCGGGCCGCGTCATCAGAAACGCCTTGTACCACGAGGGGGCGAACGCCTGAACAGACTGCATCGCAGAATGCGGAAAGAACGAACTGGAACGCAACAATTCGGAGGGGTCAATATGCAGAGGATGGCTACGCATGCATGCGGCTTGATGCTGGGCTTTGCGTGCGCGGGAAATTCCATAGTCGCGGCACAGGAATATCCACAGCGACCTATACGCATCCTTGCGACGGAGGCCGGCGGGAGCGGCGATTCCGTCGCGCGCCTCATCTTGCCGCTGGTTGCCACTGCGATCAATCAACCCATGGTCATCGATAATCGACCCGGAGCCAATGTGACGGGCGAAATCGTTGCACGCGCCCAGCCCGACGGCTACACGCTGCTCGTCATAGGGACGTCGTTCTGGATCGGGCCGTTGCTGCAGAAGACTCCGTACGACCCGGTAAAGGATTTCGCGCCGGTGGTGCTGATGAATAACGCGCCTCAACTGGTGACCGTGCATCCGTCCGTGCCGGTCAAGACAATCAAGGAACTGATCGCACTCGCCAAAGCCAAGCCCGGCGAGCTCAACTATGCGACCACGGCGATTGGCGGCGCCGTGCACCTGGCGCCGGAGCTGTTCAAATACATGGCGAACGTCAAAATGGTCGGCGTGCCGTACAAGGGCACCGCCCAGGCGGTCAACGATGTGCTCGGCGGCCAGATTCAACTGATGTTTCCGCCGGTCGGCGCTGCGCTGCCACACGTAAAATCCGGCCGGCTGATTGCCCTCGCCATCACCAGCGCTGAACCGTCCTCGCTGGTTCCGGGAATGCCGACCGTGTCGGCATCCGGCGTTCCCGGATACGAAATCGGCAACAAAAACGGCACGTTTGCGCCAGCGCGCACACCCGCAGCGGTGATTAAGCGCCTGAATCAGGAAATCGTGCGCGTGCTGTCGCGCCCCGATATCAAGGAAAAAATGTTCGTCGGCGGTGTCGAACCCATGGGCACCACGCCTGAGCAGTTTGCCGCCGTCATCAAATCCGACATGGCGAGGTTGGGAAAGCTGATCAAGGACACTGGTATACGGGTGCAATAAATCGTCATCATAGGCCTTCAAGATGTTGATCGCTGATTCGCAAGTACACATCTGGGGCGCGAATACGCCCGAACGGCCATGGCCGCCGGGGCGCAACGCACCCCATCGTCCGGTCCCATTCTCGGCTGACGACTTGCTGCGCGAAATGGACGCCGCCGGCGTCCAGCGCTGCATCATCGCGCCTCCGCCTTGGGAGGGTGAGCGCAACGATCTGGGCCTCGCCGCGGCGCAGCGCCATCCGGATCGCCTGGCGGTCATGGGTTTGCTCGATATCGACGCGCCTGCCGCACGCGGCCAGCTGCTGACCTGGCGCCGCCCGGCCCTGGGCATGCTCGGCCTGCGCATCAATCTGAAGACCCAGGGCAATGCCGAGGACGACCGGTTATGGGGCGAAGCCGAGGCCGGCGGCGTGCCCATTATGATGGTGCTGTCGGCGGCGCAAATGCCGATCGTGGGCAAGGCCGCGCAACGCCATCCCGGTCTGCGGCTGGTGATAGATCATCTCGGCATAGAGCGCGGCTTGCGGGATGAGGCGGCATTCGAACACCTTAATCACGTGCTGGACCTTGCGCGATATCCCAACATCGCGGTCAAAGCCAGCTCGCTGCCGAGCTACACCAGCGACGCCTATCCGTTCCGCTTTCTGCATCCGCATATACGCCGGGTCTACGATGCCTTCGGCCCGCGGCGCATGTTCTGGGGCTCGGACCTGACCCGCATGCCCTGCCCTTACCGCCAGGCCGTGACACTTTTTACCGAAGAGCTGTCGTGGCTGACGGACGAAGACAAACAATGGATCATGGGACGTGCCCTGTGCGAGTGGCTGGGCTGGCAGCTTTGAGCAATGCACCCGGCGCCATTGGAATCGGAATGGCCCGCATTCAACTGAAAGGTGAGCGATGAACAAACCTGCTTCGACCAGTACCGGACAACTGTCGGAGTATTGCGCGTCGTTGCGCTATCAGGATCTTCCCGCCCGTATCGTAGCTGCAGCCAGAATTTCGATTCTCGATCTGCTCGGGGTTGCGCTGGTGGGATCGCGCGAAGACTCTGTGCACATGCTGCTGAAGGCCGTGATCGGAGCCGACAGCCGCGGCCCCGCAAGCGTGCTCGGCACCAGGGCAACTACCGCGCCTGCGACCGCGGCCCTGATCAATGGCCACGCTGCCCATGCGCTCGACTACGATGACTTCCAGCACAAGATCGGCACTCATATCAGCGCGGCCGTGGTTCCTGCGATGCTGGCCATGGCTGAAACCACGCATTGCTCAGGCCGGGATTTCATCGCCGCCTACGTCGCCGGTTTCGAACTGGGATGCCGGCTGGGCCGAGTTGCAAATTTTGCCCATCACCTGAATAAATGCGGCATTCATTCCACCGGCTACCTTGGCCATTTCGGCGCTGCCGCGGCGGCGGGTCGGATTGCGCAGCTTGACGGCGCGCAGATGAACCGCTGCATCGGCATATCCGCCACCCATGCGTCCGGCATCGCGCGCTCGATAGGCACGATGTGCAAGGCGCAGAACGCGGCAAATGCCGCGCACAACGGCGTGCTGGCGGCGGTGCTCGCGAAAGAGGGCTTCACTGGCCCGAAAGACATTTTCGACAGCGAGCAGAATATCTTCTCGCCTTTCGGCGCCAGGAGCGATCCCGCCGCACTGGTTGACGGTCTCGGACAACGTTTCGAGCTGAGCGACAACACACCCAAGGTGTATGCCTGTTCGGGCTGGCGCAGTCCCATCGTGCAGGCGTGCATACACATTGCTGCCACACAAAATGTGGACGTAAAACAGGTGGCGCACGTCGGGCTGGTTGCATGCAAAGACGTATTGCGCTTTGCCAATTACCCCGATCCCAAAACCAGTGCCGAGGCAAAGTTCAGCACCGAGTACGCCGCCGCCGTAGCACTCGCGGACAAAGCCGGCGGCGTCGACCAGTTCGGCGAAGGGCGCGTAACCGACCCGGCGCTGCGCGAGCTGGAAAGAAAAGTCACATTCGATACGAGTGACGAATTGAAGCCGCATCAGATGCGCGTGACAGTGGTCACCACCGACGGCCGCACGCTTGAACACTTCATTGCAGCGCAAAAAGGCGACCCCAAGAATCCCGTGACCGATGACGAGCTCATCGCCAAGTTTCGCGCCAATGCGCTGGCCGTGCTCCCACAATCGAGCGTGGACGAACTCGCTGAACGGGTGTTAAAACTGGAATCAGTTCAGGACACGGCGCAGATCGTGGCGTTGTGCCGCTCGGCGTAGCGACCAATATTACGCCTCGGCTGGCGCGCAATGCGCTGCGCTTATTGCGCCCTACACAGCGTCGCGCGGCATCGTTTTGCGCAGACGCACCGGCTCGAAATTGCGGCGCATGCGGATATTGAGCAGTTCCACGAGAAACGAGAAAGCCATCGAAAAATAGATGTAGCCTTTGGGCACGTGGAAATCGAGGCCTTCGGCGATCAACGCCATGCCGACCATGATCAAAAACGAAAGCGCCAGCATTTTGAGCGTGGGATGACGGTCGACAAACTCGCCGATCGGTTTGGCCGCGAACATCATGACCAGCACCGCCGCAACCACCGCTGCGATCATGACAGCGACTTCATCGACCATGCCCACGGCGGTGATCACCGAATCCAGCGAGAACACGATATCGATAATCGCGATCTGCACCAGCACCGCGCCCAGGCTCGCGCGGATGACGACCTGCCCGGCATATTCGGAGCCTGTAAGAGAATTGTGAATTTCGTGCACGCTCTTCCATAGCAGGAACAGTCCGCCGCCAATCAGGATCAGATCACGTCCGGCAATCTCGCGGCCCACGACGGTAAACAGCGGCTCGGTCAGCGTCATGATCCACGCCAGCGACAGCAGCAGCGCGATGCGCATGACCATGGCGAGCGCAAGGCCTATGATGCGCGCCCGGTCGCGCTGCCGCTCGGGCAGGCGCCCGACCAGTATGGCTATGAAAATTATGTTGTCCACGCCGAGCACGATTTCCAGCGCAGTGAGCGTGGCGAACGCTATCCATATTTGCGGATCGGTCAACCATTCCATGATTTCTCCTCGGACGACTGCTCTGTGACAGCTTCCGGTTATTGTGCCACGCGAGCGTGGCCATCTGTCTCCGGCGACCGCCTATACGCGCTTGCGCACGGCGCCCAGGAATTCATCGAGGATCGGCGTGGGATCCAGCATCTCGCTATCGCCTGGCCGCAGGAACTCCGGATGCCATTGCACGCCAAGTACATAGCTTCTGCCCTGGCGCCGCACCGCCTCTATCACTCGGTCCGGCTCCGAATAAGCTTCGGCGACCAGATCCTTGCCCAGCGTCCGAATGGACTGGTGATGGATGGAATTGACCTGTGCACTGGAAACGCCGGGATAGAGCTTGGCGAGCCCGGACTCCGGCGCAATGGTTATGGCATGAGTATGCCGGTCGTATGCTTCGCTGGAGTGGTGAACGAGCGCGTCCGGAATCTGGTGCGGGATGTCCTGGTACAGCGTGCCGCCGAACGCGACGTTGATCAACTGCGCACCCCGACATATGCCCAGCACCGGCCGGTCGGCCTCGACGAATTCATGCAGCAGCTCCATCTCGTAGACGTCGCGCACGCGATCACCCGCCCACAACGGATCGAGCGGCTCCTCACCATAGCTTTGCGGCGTGATATCGGCACCACCCTGCAGCACCAGACCGTCCAGGTGTTTGGCGTAATCGGACAACCTGATATTGCTGCGGTGTATCAGTCCATCCTTGTCGACCGACGGTATCATCAGGACCAGCACGTCGCGCGACATCACCCAATGCGCAGCCGACTGTTCAAGGTACTGCAGCGTTTTGCTTTGCAGCCCGACGCTGCCCGGCGCCGGATGGTAAATGCGCGCGGAAAGACCTATTTTCAGGGTGCGGGCCATATGCGTTTCCTAACGCTCGGACTGCTCCGCCTCGGACAACAACCACTGGCGAAACGATGCGACGGCCGGGCGCAGCGCGGAATTATTGGTGCACACCACATAGTACGCCGACTGCAACGGCACTTCGAGATCGAACGGTTTTACCAGCCGCCCGGCAGCCAGTTCGGCTACCGCCAGCACCGGCAATGTTGCAACCACGCCCAGCGCATCACTGGCGGCCTCCATGGCCAGCACCGGCTGGCTGAAATGCGACCCGCGGCTGGTGTCCACGCCTTCCACCCCCGCCGCCTTCAACCATACATCCCAAAACGTTTCGCCATCGTAGCGCGCTCCGGTGTCGTCATGGACCAGCGCATGGTGAACCAGGTCTTGGGGCTCGTGCAATGGATGTTCCCCGCCGGCCAATTGCGGGCTACTGAGCGGCGTCACGGTCAAAGTCAGAAGCTTGTCCACACGATAACCTGGATAGTCGCCATGGCCATAAAGTATCGCGACATCTGATTCCTCCAGCCAGTTCTCGATGGTCGCCCGCTCCACGGCATTGTCCAATCCGAGCTTGTGGCTGAGGCGAGTGCGCGCGGACACCCGTACATCGAGCTCCGAATGCGCGGCAAAAAACCGATGCAGGCGCGGCATCAGCCAACGCGCCGCAAAAGAGGGCGCGACGCTGACCGTCAACTGGCCGTTGTCATTCTGCTGCCTCAGCGTGGCCACTGCCTGCGCCAGCATATCGAAACCTTCACTGAGGCGTGGCAGAGCCGCGCGAGCAGCAGACGTAAGCTCCAGACCGCGGTTCAGGCGCCGGAACAACTGGACGCCAAGGAATTCTTCGAGCGCTTTGATCTGGTGACTAATGGCAGCAGGAGTCACATTGAGCTCCTGGGCTGCGCGCTTGAGGCTGGCATGGCGCGCTGCCGATTCAAAGGCTTTCAACGCATTCAGCGGCGGTAGGCGGGCGGGCATCGCATCACGTTAGATAATCTAATTCAGAAAATGATAATATATCACCTATTGCAATGCAACAAACACTGATAAAACATGTCTATCATTTCGTGCGTGGGGATCAAAGGCACTAGGAATTCTTGCCTGAGATTATAAGAACCCTTTACGAAAGGATGGTTCAGATGAGCAAAGCAACGAAAGTGTCTGTCAATTCAGACGTTTATGCGCAAATTAGGCATTTGCCCATGGGGGAGTATCAACGTGCCCGGGCATTGGCGGCCTTGCGAAAAGCCGAGACTATCGCGGCTGCGATCGACTGGGTGGGCTCCGGTATCCGCCGCGCTTTTGGCGGCCATGCAAGCAAAATTGCCGCATAGCTGCGTAAAACCTGCAAATTCACGATTTCATAGCAAGCATCAAGCACCGTAACCCGGCCGCAGTGCCGGGTTTTTTTTGCTCAACGCGCCTTGAGCAGGCCCTCGACTTCACGGATGAAATTTGGATCCTGGGGTTCGACGCTGCTGCCAAAGCCGAGCACGCGATTACCCGAGCGATCGATCAGATATTTGTGGAAATTCCAGCGTGGCGTGGATCCGCTGCGCTGCGCAAGTGCCGCATAGAATGCGTTGACACCGGAACCCGCGACAGTGGTTTTCTCGAACATGGGAAAACTCACGCCGTAATTGAGGCGGCAGAACTCTGCGACTTCGCGATTGCTTCCCGGCTCCTGTGCCCCAAAGTCGTTCGAGGGAAAGCCCAGCACGACCAGGCCGTCTTTCTGATAACGCTTGTACAGTGCCTCCAGACCCTCGTACTGCGGAGTGTAACCACACTCGCTGGCCGTATTAACGACCAGTATGACCTTGCCCGAGTAATCGCACAGCGATCTGGTTTTGCCGTCGATCAGGCCCGGAAACTGGAAGTTGAGCAGTGGCTTACACATGTCGTTGCCAGCGGCGCTGCAACCGGCTGAGAACAGCGTCGCGCAGAAGGCGATGATGACTGATAAATGAAGACGCATCATGTTGCATTCCATCGGATGTCCCAACCAAGTGCCCATGATACGCCGAGCGGCGTGCGGGCGCTGCGCTGTTGGCGCCGGATGATCGTGGATCAGGCGCCACGCGCATAGACCGAATAATGGTTGCCCGCGGCAGCCATCGTGGTGATTCCGCCATCGACAAATTTGCCGCACCAGTTCAGGTACTCGAGTGTGCGTCCAAATTGCGGGTGCGGCGGCTCGACAACTGCCGGTTTGCCGCCCTCATCCATAAGGGTGGGAACAAATTCGACGTTGGCCACACCGGTTCCCTCCAGAGTCAGCAGCGCAATGCCGCCTTCATTGAAGTGCCGTTTGTAATCGAACACCGCGCCTGGATCCGGTTCCAGGCTGTAGGCGTCGTGCTGCGTGTAATCTGACTCCGGCGAACACAAGCCGGGACTGCTTTTTCGCACCGAGTCGCGCCAGAAACAGAAGTTGCCCAGACTGTAAAAAATCATGCCGCCTTTGTATGCTTCGATCGCCTGCAGCTGATGCGGATGATGTCCCAGTACCGCGCAGGCACCGGCATCGATGGCGGCATGGCCAACAATAACCTGATAGTCACACGGCCGCGTCGTGAAATGCACACCCCAATGGATGGATAGCAGCACAAAGTCCGCTTTCTGGCGGGCCGCCTTTACGTCATTTTGCAACTGTTCGAGATCGCCCGGGTGCGGGACCGTTACCACGCGCACCGCGGCGCCGGGCTGCGTCTCATAAGGGTGATAGTAGGTGTAGGCGCGCATAGGCGCGCAGCCGCCGCTGAAGTCGGTCGCCCAATAGTCGGGAAACTCGACGACCGACGCATAGCCCACAAACGCAATGCGCATGCCATTGCGTTCGATGATCGCCGGCCGCCGCGCTTCCTCCAGATTGCGTCCGGCGCCTACGGTGGCAACGCCCAAACCGCGCAGCGTTTGCAGCGTATCGTCGATGATTTCCGTTCCCCAGTCACCGGTATGGTTGGAAGCTGCGGAGACGACCTCAAAGGGCACGCTTTTGAATGCCTCGGCCATGCGCGGTTCCTGGCCGCGGTGCCTCATTCCGGTGTGTTCGGGGTAGGAACGACGACTAGAATATAGACGCTCATTCTGGGCAAATCGCAGGTCGGAGTCCAGCAGAGCCGACATAACGCCGGCAAAAGTGCTGTCCGGCGGCTCGAATCCCGTGCTTACATCACCCACTGCAGCGATTTTGACGCCCGCCACGACAATCCCTCCCGCACCCACCGAAGCCGCATGCTAAGGGCTAGCATGCGCGGTTTGCAAGCCGAGAGTTGGCGAAAAAACGCGCCCGCCCCGAAACGGGGGAGGGCGCGCGACGCGAAATTCCGTTAATAATCGCGATGCGATTCGGTGGTCGTCGTGCTTGAACGATACTCTGTGGCGTTCGACCGGTCGGGCACGGCGTCCACGCTACGGGTAGAGGTGGTCGTTTCCGACTTCCTGCGGCCCAGTATGCCGCGCTTGGTCTTGGTGGTCGTGTGTTCTTCGATCACCCTGGCTGCAGGCGGAGGAGGTTCCACAGAAGTCGATTTTTGCACGGTGGTTTCGGATGATTCGGTGACTGTTGCCGCTACGGCGAACTGTCCCAGCGAGCATCCCATGGCAATTCCGATGGCAGCGGATAGGTGTTTAAGATTCATGTAGCGCTCCAAGAGTTGTTGAAAGAAATACTTGCTCAGGTACTACGCCGATCATCGCAACCCGAAGAAAGAAAGAATCGCGATGATGATGACAATCAGACCCACGATGTAAACGATGTTATTCATACGACTCCTCTGCTCTGGTTGGCTGACAAGTGACACGCCAATAAATTGGCTGCCGACAGAATAGTTGCCGCGCCCGGTCCGGTAAGTCCGTAAATGACCGGTTTACCTGTAGGCACAACGCACGGGGGGCGGAGAAAAAAACACGTGCCGCATAGTCGGTAATGGTTGAGTAAACTTGTAAGCGCGCGCTGATACCCGCATGGCGTCGGGCACGCTGGATTTGGGTCGTTTGCAATTATTGGCCGAAGCGCATCCGAAATGTGGACCGGATGAACTGCTCACTGGCTATGGGCCGTTTTTTGTACGCGCTTGGCCCGCCTTCATTGACTTCAGTATCATGGCACCTCGTTTACAAGCCTGGGGAACACCTATGTCGATTCAGTGCCGGGCAAGCCGCATCGCTTGCGCATTACTAACCTGTACTGCGGCGATGCCCACGCTCGCGCAGGATTACCCGACCAAGCCGGTGCGTCTGATCACTGCGGAACCCGGTGGCGGCCACGACCTGACGGCCCGCCTGCTGGCGCAGGGGCTGAGCGCCGATCTGGGGCAACAGTTTATTGTCGAAAACCGCGCCGGCGCGGCCATTGCCGGCGAGTACGTCGCCCGCGCCCCGGCCGACGGCTATACGCTGATGGTATATGGCGGCAGCCTGTGGCTGCTGCCTTTTATGCGCAGCAGTGTCCCTTACGATGTGACTCGTGATTTCGCTCCGATCGGCATGCTGGTGAATGCGCCGATACTGGTCGTCGTGCATCCTCAATTGCCGGTGAAATCGGTCAAGGAACTGATCGCACTCGCCAAGAGCAAGCCGGGACAGCTCGATTATGCGACAGGTCAGACCGGCGCCTCGACCCATCTGGCTTCCGAGCTGTTCAAAGTCATGGCCAAGGTCGACATGCTGCGGGTTCCGTTTCGCGGCAATGGGCCTGCGCTGAATGCGCTGCTGGGTGGACAGGTGCAACTGATGTTTCCCACGGCCGGCACGGTAACTTCACAATTGAAAAGCGGCCGGCTGCGCGCGCTCGCAGTGACATCGGCGAAGCCCTCCGCATTGTTTCCCGATCTTCCGACTGTGGCTTCGGCAGGACTGCCCGGCTATGAATGCGATTCCATGATAGGCGCGTTCGCGCCGGCCAAGGTATCACCGGCAATCATCAACAAGATGAGCAGGGAAGTAACCATCGCGGTCAACAAGCCCGACATCAAGCAGCGCTTTGCCGCGACCGGTGTCGAAACCGTCACCAGCACCTCGCCCGAAGCCATGGCAGCCACTGTGAAATCGGAAATGACACGCCTGGGCAAGTTGATCAAGGACATCGGCATCACGGCAGACTGAAGCATCTGGCCTTCAGTTATTGAATTCGACGTTTGCAAGACCAACCGCAGAAGCCGTTGCCGATTTCGAGTAGACGATTTATTCGGCGATGCGTTTTGCGGACCAGCTGTGGGTCACACGGCCCTGCGCGGTTCCGCTCATGGAGTCGCCCTGGACTCGCCCGCTGTAGCGCACCTGGTTTATCGTGAATTCGATTTCGTCACCGCGCAGCCTGCCCTGCTCCACCGGCACGCTGATGCCGTCGAGCGTGTACGTCCCTGCCAGGTACTGGTACTCCTGGACCAGCGAAATTTCTCCGCCGTCCATATTCCAGCGCCCGGCGACCCTCGCAGGCACAATATAGAGAACCGCCAGGCAAAAGCTCGTGCAGTTGCCGCGTACTGTTTCACTGTCGTCGGAGCTCCAGCCGCTAATGTCGTAGGTGTTGGAAACGATACGTGCACCGGGCTGCAGCGCCATGAACTTCGGCGCCAGGCGCGCCAGATGCTGGGGCAGCAGAAATAGCATCAGCACGGTCGCCCGTGAAATGTCGGCTTCGAACATGTCGCCCTGCACGAACGTTGCGCGGTCCCCCACGCCGGCCTGGGCCGCAGTGCGGCGCGACAGTTCCACGAGTTCCGGGTTGAACTCCACGCCCAGGGCGCGCGCGCCGCGCTTTGCGGCGGCGATTACGTTGCGCCCATCGCCGGATCCGAGGTCGATGACGAAATCACGCTCGGTGACGTGGGCCATGTCGAGCATTTTTTCGACCATGGCGTCCGGCGTGGGAACCCACACCACATCTTTTCCGGCCTGTCCCGGGATCGGCTGATAGTTCTGGCTGGAAGTTTCCCCCGCGGTCGATGTGAGTGACATCAGCAGACACGCGAGGCAGAACAAACAATCGAGGAATAAAAGGCGCCGCCCGGTGTTGAGCGCCGCCTGATGTTGCGTTTGCGTCAAGCGAGGGTGTCCCAATACTGAATCATGCGTTTGCGCATAGCGGCGTCCGGCAGCGCGCCGTGCCCCGCCTGCAGGTTGTCGAGCATATATTCGGGCTTGTCGGTGCCCGGTATGACCGCCGTCACCGCCGGGTGCGAAAGTATGAATTTGAGGAAGAACTGGGCCCAGGTTCTGGCGCCGAACTCGGCCGCAAATTCGGGCAGCGGCCTGCCAGCGGACTTCTTGAACATCGAGTTTCGGCCGAACGGAAGGTTGATCAGCACCGCCGCGCCTGCGTCATGAGCCGCGGGCAGCAACACTTGCTCCGCTTCACGGTCTCCGAGCGAGTAATTAACCTGGAAAAAATCCGGCTTCTCGCGAACCAGCACCTTGGCGATTGCGCCATAGGACCGCTCCATACTCGTGGTGAGGCCGGTGTAGCGGCATAAGCCCTGCTGCTTCCAGTCGCGCAGCATTGCCAGATCATAGTTTGGGTCGGACACATTCCACGCCTGCATCAGGTCGACACGGTTGGTTTTCAAGCGCTTGAGCGAGTTCTGAAACGATGCCATCGCGGCCGTGCGGTCCTGGTTGAAGGAGAACTTGGTGGCGATGAAAAGCTTGTCGCGCACGCCCAGATCGGCCACGAGATCGCCGACTCGTGGTTCGGCCTGACCGTACGAATGCGCGGTGTCGATCAGCTTGCCTCCGCCGGCGATCAAGGTCTGTATGACCTGACGCCGCTCGGCGAACTTGGCCGCATCGTGGTCGAAATCATAGATGACCGCGGTACCTATGCCGACGATGGGCAATTGCTCGCCGCTGTGAGGGATGGGCCGCGTTTTGAGCGCGTCTTCTGCGGCCCAGCTTAAATAAGGCGCCAGTGAGCCGCTCAGCGCAGCCGCTCCTGCTGCAAGCGCTCGACGGCGCCCGGCATCCGGTTCGATAGTCATGGATCTTCCTCCGATTTTATTTTTTGAAAATCGACAAGCTGGCAGCATATTGCGATTGGCCGTGCGCTTCAATCCGCGTGTATCCCGGCATCCCTGATGACTTTGCCCATGCTGGCAATTTCGGCTTTCATGGTAGCCGATAGCTCCTGGGGCGTGCTGGCCACCACGTCGGAACCGATGTTGAAGAATTTTTCCCGCACATCGTCCTGGTTCAGCACCTTGACGATGTTCTGGTTCAGCGTGGTGATGACGGACGCAGGTGTTTTTGCTGGCGCAAACATCACGTTCATTGCTACCGCCTCGTACCCGGGCAATCCCGATGCAGCGACTGTGGGAACTCCAGGGACCAGCGGGGTCGGCTTGGCGGTCGTGACCGCCAGCGCCTTCAGGCGCGCGGATTTGACATGCTGCGCCACCGAGCCGGAGGTCGCGAACATCAATTGCACCTGGTTGCCGATCAGCGCGTTCACTGCCGGGCCGGCGCCGCTATAGGGAATGCGCACGATATTGACTCCCGCCATGTATTTGAATAATTCCGCCGGCAGATGAGACGACGACCCGGTCGCGCCTGAAGCGTAGTTGAGTGCGCCGGGCTTTGACTTCGCAAGCGCGATCAATTCCTTGATTGAATTCGCAGGCAATGAGGGATGCGCCACCACGATGCACGGGATACGGTCGGTGATCGTAATGGGTGTGAAGTCGCGCACCGGATCGTAAGGCGTCTTCTGCAGCATGGGAATGACCCACAGCGAGCTGCTCAACAGCAATATGGTGTAACCGTCCGGCGTCGCGTGGTGCACAATCTCCCGTTCAACGATGGTGGGACGGTTGTCAACGACCACGGACCAGCCCATGCCCGTCCTCAGGCGGTCCGCAATCAGCCGCGCCGCGAAATCGCCGCCGCCGCCCACCGACGAGGTGAGCACCCGTATGGGTTTGGCGGGAAAATTTTCCGCGATGGCGACCGACCCATTCAGCACCGCCACGCCCAGCGCAACTGCGCCGGCCAGCGACTTCGCCTTACGCATGAAGCTCTCCGTGTTCAATGATTTCGGCGATTCTATCCGAATCGCGTGCGGCGGGCGCCGTGCCTAAACGACCCGCACCGGCCTTATTCATTCGGGATGGACGATTTGCTGGATTTGTACAGCCCGCTGATATAGATTCAGGGGCCGCAGGGGCACTCTCATCATCATGGGGAAACCATGGAACGCAATACCACGAAACTGCGCAAGCTGCTGGCAACAAAAGAGCTCATTGTCGCGCCGGGTGCATACGACGCGTTTACCGCGCGCCTGATCGAAGGCCTGGGCTTCTCTGCCGTGTATGCGGGCGGAAACGCAACCGGCACTCATCTGAATATTCCGGAACCGTTTCTGTCGGCCACCGACATGCTGGAACACGCGAGTCGTCTTATACAGGCCATCGACGTGCCGCTTATCATTGATGCGGGAGCTGGGTTCGGTGAGCGCGTTCATACCTACCGCTCGGTGCGCGACTTCGAGCGCGCCGGCGTCGCCGCGCTGCACATTGAAGACCAGGTCTATCCCAAGCGCGCCGATTATTTCAGCGGCACCAGCAAGCGCGGCTTCGGGCAGACCCATATCATCACGCGCGCTGAAATGCTGGACAAAATGAAGGCCGCACTCGACGCGCGCCAGGATCCGGATTTCGTCATCATAGGCCGCACCGATGCGCTCGCCTCAGCCGGTGGCATCGATGAAGTGATCGAGCGCTGCCATGCGCTCAAAGAGGTGGGTGTCGACATGCTGCTGGTGACCGGCCAGCCCTCGCCCGATCAGGGGCGCGCGGTGCGTGCCGCAGTAAAGGACATTCCGCTGATGTGGATCAGCGGCATCGGCATCAATGACCTGTCGACCCATGAAGTTGCGGCGATGGGCTACCAGTTGATGGTGTATTCGACGACGGCCGCGGTCATCGTCGCTGACGGCTTTCTCAAGGCGTTTTCCCATGTCCGCGATCATGGGAAACTGGGCATCGATCTCGAGCATATACTGGACACGCGCAAACAGATCATGAATATCCTGGGAATGCCCGACTACTGGGCAGTCGAAAGCGGGCAGCCGCGAGATAAGCGCTGACGCAGCAATCCCTGTGTGTACTGGATACGAAGGAGGAGCATGAGCCTAAATCCATCGTCGGCCGTCATGAGCGGGCGCTCAAGCAAGCGGCGTTTGTGCCTCGTCGGTGCGGTGGCGGCCTTGAATTCAGTGATGCCTCAAGCCTCTGCCCAGTCGGATGCCGGCGATTACCCGAACCGCGCGGTACGCATCATCGTGCCGGTGGCGCCGGGTGGTGGTGCCGATACGCTGGCGCGCATCGTCGCGCAAAAACTGGGCGAGGCCTGGAACCAGTCCGTCATCGTCGAGAATCGCAGCGGCGGCAACGCAATCATCGCCAGCGATGCGGTCGCGAAATCCAAGCCCGACGGCTATACCATATTGTTTGCGACTGCCGTGCACACAATCAACCCCACCCTGTACGCCAAGCTGCCGTATGACAGCAGCAGGGATTTTGCGCCCATCACACTGCTGGCCGAATATCCGTTCACTGTCGTGGTTCATCCGTCCCTGCCGGCGCATTCTGTGAAAGAGCTGATCGCGCTCGCGAAAGCCAGGCCCGGCCAGCTCAGTTACGCGAGTCCCGGAATAGGCAGCGGTCCGCACCTTGGTGTCGAGTTGTTGATGAGCATGACAGGCATCAACATGGTGCACGTCCCGTACCGCGGCTTTGGCGAGGCTACCACGGACCTCATCTCGGGGCAGGTACAACTGTTCTTCTCCAGCCTACTCGGTTCACTACCACTAATCAAGGCCGGCAAATTACGCATACTCGCAGTGACCAGCGCTCAGCGTTCCCCCATGCTGCCCGACTTGGCGACCGTGGGCGAAACCGTTCCCGGTTACCACGTGACGGGCTGGTTCAGTCTGATGGCGCCGGCGGCTACCCCGCGTGCAGTGATTGCCAAAATACACGATGTCTCGGTCAGAGCCTTACAACAACCGGACGTCAAGACCCGGCTTACCAATGAAAGCTTCACACCGGTCGGCAACACGCCGGAGCAGTTTTCCGAGTTTCTCGGCGCCGAGAGCAGGACATGGGCCAAGGTGATCAAGACCGCGGGCGTGCGACTGCAATGAGTCACCATTGCAGGCTCTGCCGGTCGTCCAGTTTGAACGAGCGGCAGGGTAAGCTTACCCATAGGCACGAATGACGTACAAGGAGCATGCTATGGTTCAGGCCGTCAGCGCCGAACAGGCCAAACAAAACCGCGTTTATGTTCTTTCTCCCACCGGAGACATGATCTGGCGCACCGATTTCATCGGCGATCGCGCAAACAAAGTCGAAGGCCAGCCGCACGCTTTCCTCGCCGAGCAGATTGCAGGCGGCACCATAGGCGCTCACTACCATCATGTCGATCAATTCCAGGTGTTCAGCGCCGGACACGGCACGCTGGGGCGTCATCCTGTGTCGCTGATCGCGCTGCATTATGTCGACCATCACACCGCTTACGGCCCGATACATGCCGGCCCTCAGGGACTGTCACTGTTCACGATTCGCGCACAGTTCGACAAGTTTCCGGTTTTCCTTGACCGTCCCGGCTATAAAGACCATCTGCAGCCAAGCAAGAAACGGTATCTGATGGCCGACGGCATAGTGCTCAGCACCGAACCGGTGCTGCAAAACCGCACTGAGATTGCGCGTGAGGAGCTTTTCCCGGACGCAGACGGCAGCGACGGATTGAGCGCCTCGATATTGCGGCTGGGCGCCGGCATGTCTGCCACCGGCCCCAATCCGGCGCTCGGTGGCGGCCAGTACTACCTGGTAGTCAACGGCGCGTTGTTACTGGCCGGAGTTACTTATACAAGTTGGTCGCTGGTTCATCTGCGACCCGACGACGCGCCGCTGCAGTTAAGAGCCGGGCCGGAAGGCCTAGAAGTGCTGGCGCTGAGCTTCCCCCGCCAGCAATAACAAGTGCCAACGTGTGTTCATTCCGAACAAGGAATGCCATCGTGCTGCGCGATGAAGTACAGCACTTGTTGCGCGCACGCCGCGGCATCGGTGACCTGCAGGCTATGCGAGCGCGACGGGATGCGCACAATGCGGACGTCCTTGATCTTCTCACGCATAAGATCGAGCTGCTCGTCATTGGTGATCACGCCGCCGCCTGAATAAAGGCCCAGCACGGGCGCAGCGATGCGCTCCAGGTAAGGCCTGGCGTCGGCGTTCGAAATCCAGCGGAACATGGCAATCTGCACTTCGACATCCGACTTGACCATTTCGTCGAGCGTCCACGCCAGCATGCGCGGGTCTGCATCGGCTGGAAAGCGCCGTCCGGCGTGCGAGGCCTCGAGCCAGCCGCGAGCGTCTTTGCGCAGAGCTTCGAGGCGATCCTGATAGCCGCCCAGGGCGCTGGCCTTGTCCTCCCTGGTCATGACTACCGGAGCACCAATCACGGTCAATGTGCGCACGCGCTCCGGACATTCGGCAGCCAGCGCCAGACTCAGCGTTCCCGCGGAAGACTCGCCGCACAGGTGCACGCCATCCGTCCCCAGATGATCGACGAGATCGCGAAAGTCATCGACATAGGCCGCGGTATTGATGCCCGTGGCCGGATCGAAATCTTTTCCCGACTGCCCCAGGCCACGCAGGTCGGGACGCACCACCTTGTAAAAACGGCTCAAGTAGGGCGGCCACGCATACCAGAATCTGGATGACCTCGCATAGCCGTGCAATAGGACTATGTAGCGCGCAGCCTTCCAGGGATCCGTGAAGTCATCGACCTTGTAGTACAGACGCGGCTTGTTGCTGCGCTCCAAGAATGGCATGAGCTCTCCCGTAAAGTATGCGGCGCCGTCCTAGACAAACCTGAATACCGACGCTGCGGTCTTGCCCATGATCCACTCGACATCCTCCGCACTGCAGAATCCCGCAACGTGCTGCCTGAGGAACCGAAGTGAGTTGGCGTAGCCTTCTTTTTGGCTGACCGGCGGGTAATTGCTGCTCCACATCACGCGCCGCGCACCGAATGCTTCGACGGCCATCCTGACGAAAGGCGGTATGGTCTGCTGGGAAAAAAACGGCGGCTGCAGCACTTTTGGACGGTTGCAAAGTTCGCTGATCCCGCCCACCTTTATATAGACATTGGGAAAGTCGGCCAGCGCGAGCACTTTCAAGAACGTGTCGTAAGGCGGCTGCTCCTGCGGATCGACGAAACCGAGGTGCTCTATCACGATACGGGTATCCGGCAAACCACGCACCAGGTCGCGGAACTCGGGCGAGGCGATTTCGCTTTCCTTACCGTTGCACGACAGCGGCAGGCCCAGCTCGTTGCAGGTGCGCCAAAGAGCAAGCGGATCGCTGCCCGGTGAACGCGCCCATACCCTCATACGCAGTCCGCCGGCGCCCTGCTTTGCCAGGTCCCTCACCGTTTGCGCCGCATCGGGACGCTGCGCGTCGACAATCACGATCGGTGCAAACCGCCCCGGGTAACGGCGAACGCATTCGAACAGGTAACTGTTGTCGAACTGGCCCTCGAACTGCACCAAAGTGGCCTTCTCAACCCCGTTGGCACTCATGTGGTAGAGCAGCGACTCGATGGGCTCGTACCAATGGGGTGAGGCATGCACATGGGTGTCGACAACCAACATGGTCGAGACCTTTCCTGGGGTTTATCCGCCGCCCCTCGCATTAACGGTCACTCATACGTTGCCGGGCGGCGGCATAGCATATGACAATTTGAACTCGCACACTAGCAGCGCGGGTCGAACCAGCGTCGCCCTAGACGATATTGTGTTCTTTTGTGCGTCGTGCGGGCTATTTCCATTCCTTGAACGGCCGTTAAATTGCACGATGGGGAAGCGGATATTGACGCCGGAGCCTATGCTACTATGCGCGGCCAGGATTGAGCTAAGGCTGCTCACACGCCGGGATCAGGCCGATTAACATGCCCAAAGACAGCACCAATAAAGCACAGGATTCGATTCAACATCAGCTGACGCATTTCGCCATTTCTCTCGCCTACGAGGCAATTGCGCCGGAAGCCGTGCATGCAGCCAAACTGCGCATCATCGATACCCTGGGTGCGTTGATCGGCGGCTTTTTTGCAGAGCCCTGCGCGATCGCCCGTAACCTGGCGGCCATGATGCCCGATCAGGCGGGTGCGACGGTAATCGGCACGCGCATCAAGACCACGGTCGAAATGGCGGCATTTTCCAACGCCGCGGCGGCGCGCTATCTGGAAATGAACGACCTCTACCAGTGGCCGGGGGCCTTTGGCGGACATACCAGCGATACCATTAGTCCGGTGCTGGCCGTTGCGGAGCATGTTCATGCCAGCGGCCGCGATTTCATCACCGGCATGGTCGCTGCGTACGAAGTCTACACACGCATCAGCGACGTGTTCAAGAACATGGGCTTCGATCACGTGAATCTGTGTACGCTTGGAAGCGCGATCGGCTGCGGCAAGGTCCTGGGCCTGAACGCCGAACAGATGGCGCATTGCATTTCGATGGCGGTGGTGCCGAATAACGCGCTGCGCGTGACACGCAACGGCACGTTGTCGATGTGGAAGGTAACCGCATCAGCGCAGGCGGCACGCGCCGGGGTGTTCGCGGCCCTGCTCGCACGCGCCGGCATGGAAGGTCCGCACCTGCCGTTCGAAGGCAAGGCCGGCTGGTGCGACCACATTGCGCTCGAGCGCTTCACCCTGCCCGCGATGGGGGGTTCGCACTTCAAAGTAATGGACACCAGTATCAAGCTGCGGCCTTCGAGCGGAGTGCTGATCGCATCCATTGTTGCCGCGGAAAAGATCGCCCCGCTGGGAGCCATTGCGGATGTGTCCGAAATCACCGTCGCGGTCTACAAGAAAGCGCGCGATCTCTCCGCCAACGGTCCCCACCACTGGAATCCCGACTCCAAGGACGCAGCGGACCACAGCGTGCCCTACGTAGTGGCGGCAGCTCTGATGGATGGCACGGTGACGACGCGCTCGTTCAACGATGCGCATCTGTCGCACCCCGATTTGCACGCCCTGATGCAGAAAATCAAGGTGGTGGTCAACGACGAATTCACCAGGGCCTACGAGAGCATGCCGGTGCGTCATCGAGCACGGGTGAGCGTGACGTTGAGGAACGGCAAGCGGCTGGTTGGGGAAGCTGCCGGCGGCAAAGAGGATCTGTCACCCGACAAGTCGGACGATCAGATAGACCGGAAGTTTCTCAGCCTTACCGAGGACGTTTTCGATAGCGGGCGTGCCAAACGCTTGTTGGAGCATCTCTGGCGGCTCGATGAGCTGGACGATGTTGCAACTATTCCGGGACTGTTCATTTTTGCGTAAAGTACTTTTGATGCGTAATCGCTCGATCCGGGTCGCCTGCCTGACCGCGGCTGCCGTAATGACATTCGCTTCCGCGCAGGATTTTCCCGGCAAGCCGCTGCGCATCGTCGCCACTGAGGCCGGCGGCGGCGCCGACTTCGTCGCGCGTGCCGTGGCTCAGGGCTTATCGGCAGGTTTAGGCCAGTCGGTGGTTGTCGATAACCGCGGCGCAACGCTGGTGGCAATCGATGTCGTCACCAAATCGCAACCCAATGGTTATACCTTGTTCATCGGCGGCGTCAGTGTGTTCATGGATCCGCTGCTGCGCAGCGTGCCCTATGACCCGTTCAAAGACTTTTCACCCATCAGCATCGTGGCGACCTCACCCGCCGTGCTGGTCGTCAATTCATCCCTGCCCGCGAAGTCCGTCCCTGAGCTGATCACGCTCGCCAAATCGAGGCCGGGCGAGTTGAACTATGGATCAGCACCATCGGGCAGCACCACGCACCTGGCAGCTGAGCTTTTCAAATCGATGACCGGCGTCAATTTCGTGCGCGTCACGTACAAAGGCACCGGCCCTCTGCTCAACTCGCTGCTGGGCAATGAAGTTCAGGTCTCGTTTCCGAGCGCGGGCGCCGCGGCTCCGCACATCAGCGCCGGGCGCCTGCGGGCTCTTGCCGTCACCAGTCCTGAGCGCTCGCAACTAATGCCCGACCTTCCGACCGTGGCATCCTCAGGCCTGCCGGGATACCAGATACAGTCGGTATACGACATGTTGGGACCAGCGCGCATGCCGGCGGCCGTTGTGGCACGCCTTAACACCGAAACCGTCAAAGTGTTGAACAGTCCGGAGGTGCGGGACAGATTTCTGAAAGCGGGCGTCGAAGCCGCGCCCAGCACCCCGGCGCAATTGATTTCAGTTCGTAAAGCCGACATGGCCCGTATCGGCAAGGTAATCAAGGAAGCGGGCATACGCGCCGATTGAACTAATTTCAGTCCGGCAATTTGCGGTTCATCACACCGCTCAACTACGCATCAGGAGTCAGCTCATGGCAGAAGAGAAGCAATTGCGTTTATATCGCTGCGGCGCGTGCGGTTTCGTTTACAGTGAGCGCGCGGGTCTCGAGGACGACGGCATCGCCCCCGGCACCAAATGGGAAGATATTCCGGAGACCTTTACGTGTCCGGACTGCGATGCGGCGAAATCGACTTTCGATCCGGCGTGAGCCGCTGCCGGAAGCGCCGGGCGCCTGAAGCTGGCGCCGCCCGATTGCGCTCACATATCTAATGGCCTCAAGGCCGCATAAGAAAAGGTCCAGGCGGGTCTCGACCGGGACCACGAAGAACGCCGGGCGCAGCGCGCCCGGTCGCGGCGTACAAAAAGACATTGCGCGCGATGGTTTCGCGACCAACGACGAGTTGCTCAGGCACCGCATTATACGTGCGGCAGCCGACGCTTATCGCGAGCAGGGGTACCGCCGCACCACCATGACGGAAATCGCCAAGCGGCTCAACCTCACCGCGCCGGCGCTGTACTGGTACTTCCCCTCCAAAGAGCAGATACTGTTCGCATTTCTGGACAGCACGCTGAAGAACCTCCTGGAGTTCGTGAATGCGCTGGCGCTGTCGCCTGATCCCGCGCGCAGGCTGTGGGAGTTCGTTCACGCTCACGTGTTGTGGCAAATGAACCAGAAGGACCTGTCCGCGCCGTACGAGCGCATCTGGGCGACCTTGCGCGAAACGCTGTCGGAAGAGCAGCGTGTCTACATCGAAGCGCTGGAACGCAAAATGTACGACAACTGCAAATCGCTGATCATCGCCTGCGTCGGCGAGCGCCTGGCGCCGAAGGAAGTCAGCGCCACCGTCTTCGCAATCTTCGGCATGATAGAGCACATGGTGCGCTGGTTTCAGCCCAACAAAGGGCTCTCCGTTCCCGACATTGCGCGCTTTTATGCCGACTCCGCGCTGGCCATGGTCAATGTGTATAAGGAGCGAAAGCGGGGCTAGGGCTTGTGGCTAGGGACTCGGGGCTAGGGATTACCTGTGAGTTCATTGCCGTTCACCAACACGAACCATTGCCCCCCACTCTCAAATTGCGCAGAGACCTTTCTGCTCACCTATTACTCATGCGCTCAACGCTACGACCATCTCTCCCGAGCTCCTAATCCCCAGACCGTGCTATCATTTAACGGTCATTAAATACACGCGCCGACATCGTCACGGCGCCGACACACCATGACCTATGACCTTCTGATCAAGAACGGACGCATCATCGACGGCTCCGGCAGTCAGGCGTTTCGCGGCGATATAGGCGTGCGCAACGGCAGGATTGCCCAGATCGGCAAGCTGCGGGACGGCGCGAAACGCACCATAGATGCGCAGGGCATGGCGGTGACGCCCGGTTTCATCGACACGCACTGCCACTACGATGCGCAAGCCGTGTGGGATCCGCTGTGCGAGTTTTCGTGCTACCACGGCGCCACCACGGTCATCGTGGGCAACTGCTCGCTGGCGCTGGCGCCGGTGCGTCCAGGAGGCAGTGAGCGCCTCGCCGAGTTTCTGTCGTACGTGGAAGCGATTCCGATGGAAACCCTGCGCACCGTCAAGACCAATTGGGAATCGATCAGCGAGTACATGGACGTTTTGGATCAGCGTCTGGGTGTGAACGTCGGCAACCTGATCGGACATACCGCAGTGCGACACTACGTGATGGGCGACGAAAGCCAGGGGCGGCCTGCCACCCCCGACGAAATCGAACAGATGCGCACGGTGGTTCGCGACGGCATGAGCGCCGGTGCGCTTGGACTGTCGATAGACCGCACCCGCGGCCACTACGACTCCAAGGGCGTCAACATTCCCGCGTACTGGGCGCAGGAAGACGAGATCTTCGGCCTTGCCGACGTGCTCGGGGAAATGGGCACCGGCATCATACAGAGCGGCATGGGCCGTGAAGCCGAGTTCAAGAACAAGCTAATGAGCCGGCTTGCCGAAAAAACCGGACGCACAGTCGTCTACAACAGCCTGCGCCAGTCGATACGCCAGCCGGATGCATGGAAAGACCACGTGGCGCTGGTCGACGAAGCGGTCAGTGCCGGCCTGCGTGCTTACCCGATGTGCACACCGAATACCACGGTCGACCGCTTCACCATGCGCAATGCGCAGATATTTCGCGGCATACCGACCTGGCATCCGATACTGCTGGCGCCGCTCGAGGAAAAACGGCGCGCATACAGTGACCCCGAAGTGAGGCGCAAGCTGCACGAAGAAGTCGTGGAATGGAAACAGGAATTGCGCAACACCGCCACCGAGTTCGGACGCAACTGGTACGAAAAGCTGTGGGTCGACAAGGTGGTGCTGGACAGGAACAAGGCGTTCGAAGGCAAGACCATACGCGAGATTTCGCAGATGACCGGTAAAGGCATCATAGACTCGCTGCTGGATCTTGCCGTCGAGGAAGATCTGAATACCGTATTCGTGATGGGCGCGTCCAAAACGGACAACGAGGCGACCATCGCGATCCTCAATTACCCCAACGCTTATATCGGGCTGTCCGACGGCGGCGCCCACGTACACTACCATGGTGGATACGGCTACAGCAGCAAGCTGCTGGGCTACTGGGTGCGTGAGGAAGGCATCATGTCGCTCGAGCAGGCGGTGCGCCGCCTGACCTTCGACAACACCTCGCTGTTCGGCATGTACGACCGCGGACTGCTGCAGCCGGGGCAGGCGGCCGACATCGTAATCTTCGACCCCGACACCATTGATGTTCTGCCCGAAGAGGTGGTGCACGACCTGCCGGGCGGCGCATGGCGCCTGCGCGAGCTGGCCAAAGGCATGCATTACACCATTGTCAATGGTCACGTGCTGATCGAGGAAGGCCGGCACACCGGCGCGCTGCCGGGACGGGTCATGCGCAACAGCTGGTACCGCGAGCGTCATCGATCCTGACAGGGCCGCACCCGACCGTGCATAACAAGGAGAACATTTCGCCGGCCATGCGTGAGCTGAGCGGCTACATCGCTGCCGCGCTTAGTCGCAAAATTCCGCGTGACGTCGAAGAGCGCGCCAAGGTGCACCTGGTCTGCACTTTTGCCGCCATGGTTTCTGGCACTCGTTTACTGCCCGGCAAGCGCGCCCTGGCCTATATCAAGCCCCTGCGCGCCGCACGTCAGGCCGGCGTGGCCGGCACGCGCATCGTGACTTCGCTTCTGCATGCGGCGCTGGCCAACGGCATGTGCGGCCATGCCGACGAAAGCGACGACATGCATCCGCCGACACGCTCCGAACCGGGCACCAACGTCATTCCGGCGGCGCTCGCTTTGGCCGAGCATCATGAATTGAGCGGCCGGAAGCTGCTGCGCGCCATGATGCTCGGGTACGACGTTGGCACGCGCGTTATATTCGCGATCAAACAGGACAACCTGCTCAAAGCCGGGCACAACTGCAGCGCCAGGGCGGGCCTATTCGGTGCCGCGGCGGCGGCAGCGGCCCTGCTCAGGCTGGATGCGCGCAAGGTGCGCTATGTGCTTTCGTACTGTGCGCAACAGGCGTCCGGCCTTTACACCACGGTGCGCGACACGCAACACATCGAAAAGGCGTTCACGCTGGGTGGCATGCCGGCACACAATGGCTTGGCAGCGGCACTGATGGTGGCGAGCGGATTTACCGGCGTCGAGGACGTCATGTCGGGCGACCACAACCTGCTGTCTGCATTCGCGACCGATGCAGATCCCGGGGCGCTGGTGCGCGGCCTGGGACGCGACTACGAAGTCATGCGTTGCGCGATCAAATGCTGGCCGGCTGCGGGCCCGATACAGGGTCCGCTGCACGTGCTCAACGATCTGATCCGCGAACATGGCATCAAGGCTGCCGAAGTTGAAACACTGGTGGCGCGCCTGCCCGACAAAGAATTCAAGCTGGTCGACGATCGCGAGATGCCCAGCGAAAACGTGCAGCATCTTTTGGCATTGCTCCTGTTCGACGGCAAACTGACTTATGCATCGGCGCATGACCACAAGCGCATGCGTGATCCGCGCCTGCTCAGCCTCCGTCGCCGCATGAAAGTGATCGGCGATCCTGCGCTGACCGATCCATTGCGGCGCTGGCGCGGTGTCATCGACCTGACTTTGAAAGGCGGCCGCAAACTGAGCCACCAGACGATGGCCGCCAAAGGTGTGTCCGACAATCCGCTGACACGTGCCGAAGAAGAGGAAAGTGCGCTCGATCTGATGGGGCCGGTGCTCGGCAGGCAGCGCAGCCGCAATTTGATGGCAGCGCTGTTCGACATCGACAGGCTGGACAATGTCAGAAGTCTACGCAAACTATACAGCGCTTAGCAGCAGGCCGCAGCGCGAATAAGCGCAGCGCATCCGCCGGATGCAATCCCTGTGTCCGGAGGTTTCGTTCCAATATTTATGCGAAGTTCGCCCGCGTGCACTGTGCGCACCCTACGGCAGCTGCGCGAAATCGGCATGCAGCGCAAGCGATCAGACCGCATCCCCACCTTTAGTCCTCCCCTTGAAGGGGAGGAAACAATGGCCGACGCTTGGATATACCACACAATGCTCCTTCCCCTTCAAGGGGAAGGCCGGGATGGGGATGGGGTAGCGACAAACGCAGTTCATTTGCTAGTGCCGCTGTGCGCACCCTATATCTTGAAAACAGGATTCAGGAATCGGGGTTAGTGTGTAGGGCGCGTGCACTGTGCGCACCCTACAGCGGCTGCGAGAAATCGGCATGCAGCGCAAGCGATCAGACGGCATCCCCACCTTTAGTCCTCCCCTTGAAGGGGAGGAAACAATGGCCGACGCTTGGATATACCACACAATGCTCCTTCCCCTTCAAGGGGAAGGCCAGGATGGGGATGGGGTAGCAACAAGCTGAATAGCGGAGGGACGAAAGACGCGGTGCGCATATGCGCCCTGCTTTTTTTTCTGAATTCCGAATCTTGATTCCTGATGGCTCACCCCGCGCTCACTACGACGTCCTCGTCCGTCACTGTGAACTTGTGATTGAGACCTTCCGAGCTCCATTCCATGTAGGCGAGCATGTCGTCGAACAGCGGATCGCCGCGCTTCACCGCGCGCGGACGATATTGCGGATCGATGATCATGGGCACGAAGGCGAATGATTTGATTCCGCCCTTGCCTATCGTGGCTTTGGCAAGAATCGCACGTTTCGAATCCCGTCCGTGCGGCAGAACCGGATAGTCGGGATCGAGCTCGGTGTAGTTGCGCAGCGCGCCGTGCATCCACGGCTTCTCCTTCCACGCCGTATTCGGCCCGCCCGGTTTGGTCTTGCAGAAGTTGCCGAGGCTGTAATAGACAGCTCCGCCTTTGTAGATTTCTATGCCTTTGGGTATGTGCGGATGGTGTCCCATGATGAGATCGGCGCCCGCGTCTATGCAGGCATGCGCCACCGTCACTTGGTAGTCGGCTATGATGCGCGGCACCCAGGTCACCCCCCAGTGAAAGGCGATCATTAACGCATCGACACGCGGGCGCAGCGCGGCAATGTCAGCCACGATCATCTTGAGGTCCTGCTCGTTAGGCTCGGTCCACACCCGGGTCGGCGCGTGCGGCCCCCGCGGTTCGTAATACGTATTGATGCGCAGCGGCGCCACACCGGGCTTGTCGGCGCCGGCGACTCCGCCCTGCGGCAAGTGCACGCTGTAACCGAGGAAGCCGACTTTGACGCCGTGGCGCTCGATGATGGCCGGCTCGCGCGCCTGCGCGAGACTGCTCCCGGCACCGGTGACGGCGATGTTCATGTCGAGCATCAGCTCGCGCGTGTCGTTGAGGCCCTCGGCGCCATGGTCGTACATGTGATTGTTGGCCAGCGTCACCGCGTCGAAGGCGCAATCGGTGAAGATCTTCGCCATGTTCGGGGGCTGACAGCCGTGATCGGAGATCGACGTTGCGGCGTCGACCGGGCGCGCCGAATACTGGCGCTCGCAGTTGGCGAAGCGCAGGTCGGCGGCGGCCATCGTCGGCCGTATCAGCTCGGAATATTTTGCGACCGGGAATTCGGCGGTCTCGGGCCCGCACGGGCCGCAGTCACCGGTGCCTAAAAAAACAATTTCTGATTTGTTCGTTGCCATGGCTGTGCCTGCAAATGTCATCCTGAGCGCAGCGAAGGATCCGCTGTTGCTTCTACAAGTCTGGCAGAAGCAGATTCTTCGTCTCTGCGCTCCTCAGAATGACCGTTTAGAGAGCGTCAAAACTCAGATCGTAATCACGACCTGGTCGCCTTCCACTGAAAACTGCGTGTCCATCTTCTGCTCGCGTGAGACCCGCGTCACGTAGTCGATGACGCCGTTGAAGCGCGGATCCTTGGCTTTCAACACTTCGGCCTGATTCTGGTGATTGATGAACGTCGGGCGGAAGCCGACTTTCTGTACGCCTTTTTTCGAAGCCTCGAATGTGGCGATCATGGTGTTGCGGGCGTCTATCGGAAACGGATAGGTCGCGCCCCACTCGGGATCGATCTTGTAGTTGTAGATTTTTTCGATCTTGCGCCATTTCGGCGGAATCTCGGGCCAGGTCTTGGTCAGACTCGCATCCTGCGCGAAATTGCCGATCGAATAGAAGATCGCTTTGCCCTTGTAAATCTCGATGCCGCGCAGGATATGCGCATGATGGCCGATGACGATGTCGGCTCCGGCGTCGATCGCGGCATGGCCGAGCTCGCGCTGGTAATCGTCTATCGTGGCATAAGCGAACGGCAGGCCCCAGTGCACCGACATGGCGACCACGTCCGCAATTTGGCGCGCCTTGCGAATGTCCTCGACCATGGCCTCCTGGTCTTCTTTCAGCGGATAAGTACGCACGTCCGCGGGGGCGCCCGGCTGGTTGGCCACCGCAGGCTCATAAAAGGTGTTGGCGCGCAGCGGCGCGCAGCCCGGCCGGTCTTCGGTCGCCCAGTACCCGGGCGGCAATATCGAGCAGTAGGCGAGGAATGCGATGCGCACCCCTTTGCGTTCCATCACCACCGGTTTGCGCGCCTCGTTTATGTCCTTGCCTACGCCTACCAAAGGTATGCCAATCTTTTTCGATATCTCGATGGTGTCGAGCAGGCCTTCAGCGCCGAAATGCATGCAGTGGTTGCTGGCGAACGACATGATGTCGAATCCGGCGCCCTGCACTGCCGGCACGAAATTGGGACTGCTAGCGTGCGCCCCCTGCGCCGTCAGCGGCGGCGTGCCCTTGCGCGAAAAGCACGCTTCGAGCTGGCCGAACATGATGTCGGGCTCGTGCAACACCGGCTTGGCCTGCACGAATGCAGTCTCGGCGTCGGCACGCGACATGCCGACATCACCGACCGCATATACAGAAACGTTATCTGCCATTTGAAGCTCCTTCGATATTCATCGATGCGTACTTCGGATGCGATTTCGCCTTGCTGCGCCGGTCAGGGTCCTCGCGTGTATTCCTCATAACGATAGGCACAGGATCATATCCTGAAACGGCTGCGCCAAGCGGTGGCGAACAGGCGGAAGCGTCAAAGGTTGGAACGGTCTTCGGCCAACGCTCATCATTACGATGGATTGTGCGTGGCAGTCTCGAAATATCCCCGCGCCAGATGCTCGGTCCGTAAGAGTCGAGGCCGTTAGCGAACTGCCCGAAGTGCTGAATCCAGAATCCTGAATCCTGCTTTCTCATTCGATACGTATGCCGGCATCCCTGATGACCTTGCCCAGCCGCGCCATCTCGGACTTCATGACCGCAGCGAGTTGCTCCGGCGTTCCCGGCGCCGCTTCGACACCGGTCTTCAACAGTCGCTCCTTAGTCTCCGGCATTGCGAGTACCCGCGCAATTTCCTGATTGAGGCGCGCGATGGGTCCCTGGGACGTTTTCGCCGGAGCGAAGATGGCCTGTATCGAGATCGCCTCGTAACCCGGCACACCCGTGGCCGCCACGGTCGGCACTCCGGGAGCCAGTGCGGAGGGTTGGGCGCCGCTGACTGCCAACGCCCGCAGCCTGCGGGATTTCATATGCGGCGCCACCGTCCCCGCAGTGGCGAACATCATCTGCACTTCTCCGCCCATCAGGCTGTTGAGCGCGGGGCCCGCGCCCTTGAATGGAATGCGCGCGATGTCGACGCCGGCCATGGCCTTGAACAATTCGGCCGCAAGATGAGGCGACGAGCCCGCGCCGGAGGCCGCGTAATTCAATTCGCCGGGCCTGGCTCTGGCGAGCGCGATGAGCTCCCGCACGGATTTGACCGGCAGCGAAGGATGTATCACCAGCACATTGGGGGACGTCGTAGTCAACGTCACGGGCGCGAAATCACGCACCGGATCGTATGGCATGTCCTGCATCAGCACGCCTATCCAGAAGCTGCTGCCGATGGCGAACAAGGTGTAGCCGTCCGCTGGAGATTTGGCCACCGTCTGCGCGGCAATGATCGTGCCCGGGCGGTTCTCCACCAGCACCGGCTGTCCCAGCAGCGGCGCCAGACCCTGCGCGATGATGCGGGCGTTGAAGTCACCGGTGCCGCCGGCGTCCGGCGCGACAATGCGCACCGGCTTGCTCGGGTATTCCTGGCTTAAGGCCGGCGCCATGCCCAGCACCAGGCACACGCTGCATGAAGCGGCGGTCATCAGGCGCGGCAGCATAGATCCTCCTGACAGCACTACGCAAAAGGCGGGGAACGGCGCTCCGGCTTCAAACCATCACGAGCGCCCGCGGAATCTCCCCGGCGTTCTTCATATCTTCGAGGCCCCACAAACGCTGCAACACGGATTTCACACGCGCCGATCCCAGGGTGTCTTCGGCCAGCATGCGGAACTTGTCGTCGATCTGCGCATCGGTCCTTTCGGAAGCCAGATCGTCCGCATCGCCGCCCGACTCGCCGACCAGGCGCTCGCCGCTGTTAGTTTCTATGGTAACCCGCGTGCGGTGCTGCTGCGGCATCTGCTGATAGGCGCGCGTGAATTCGGGGTTTTCAACGACCTCGATTTTTTTGATCAGGGCAAGCAGGTCGGGATTCGACAAATGCGCATCGTCGTACGAGCGCGGCGATATCGTGCCATCCATCAGCGTTGCGGCCACCAGATAAGGTCCGCTGTGATCCGCGGTTTCCTTGGTCTCCGGATTCCAGTGATGCTCGCCGACGCCTATCATGTCCCTTGCATACTTGTAGAGCTCGACGGTGATGCGCTTGACGTCCCTGACGCTGGCCTTGCGCGCGACTTTTTCCGCCGCCAGCACCGACGATGAGCCTACGCCCAGACATGCACGGTTCTTGATCTGTGTATGAACGATCTTGAACGGCGTGGCGCCGCCGCCCCAGGTGTCCAGCGTCAGGCGCCCTCCGGCGATATGCTCGAACCAGCCGGCTTTGCCCTCGAACGGGAGATGCGGGCCCTCCATTCCGGCGCGCGCCAGCATCGCAGCGAACACGCCGGCGCGCGCACCCGCCCCTGCAGATGCGGCTTTGAACATCGACAGATGTCCCATACGCACCTGGCGCAGGATGTTGTTGGGCACCACCGCCATCGATATGCAATGCGAGAGCTGCTCGGCGTTGAGTCCAAACAGCTTGCCCGCCGCCACCGCCGAGGCTATGCAGCTGAAGTTGGCATTGTCGAATGCACGGTTGTGAAACACGTCGCAGATGCGGATGAATACTTCGTAGCCCAGCACCACCGCCGCGATCAAGGCCTTGCCATCGACCTGCGCATGCTCGGCAGCCGCCAGGACAGGCAGCACGACGTCGCTGGGATGCCCCTGATAGCTGCCCGGCCAGTGGTAAGTGTCGTTCATCTCGACATAGCGCGCCGTGGTCGCATTCACGAAGGCCGCGAGATCCGGCGTGGTCTTCATGCGCGTGCCTATGATGCTGGCGCCGTCTGGCATGGGCATCTGTGCGGCAAGATCGCGTCCGATCACGCAAGGCTCGCCGAAGAAACCACCGACGAGCGCCCCCAGCGTATCTATGATGCGCAACTTTGCGGCATGCACGATATTCGGCGGCAGGCTTTGATAATTGAAGCCGCAGGCATACTCGGTCAGGCGTTGCTGCAGGCTGTCCACCGCTTTGGCTGCTCCCTGTGCTGCATGCTCGCTCATGGCATCTCCCGTATTCGTGTGTCACAAAGGTGCGACGATTCTAACGCAAGGATGTGTCCTGCTGACTGACGGCATTCTTTACATCGAAGCGGACGGAGTTACGATGCACACTTGCGCTTAGCGGCCACCGAGTCATTCCGGTTGTGCCGGCGCCGGATTCCCCTCGTGCCATCCCCGCACCAGATAGTAAAGAATAAAGGCGCCAATCAATGTTCCAATGGGAAAATTCAGCAAGCTGAGCACGCCCAACAGGCCGCCCACGATCCTGGCCCACGGGCGCCCCTTCTTGACATTCGCGCCAACAAACAACAAGCCCACGGCCAGCACAACGAACAATGTCAAGGGTATCAGTGCTATTAGATAACGGTTCCCGCCCATGCGCAGGGTGAGCACCAGGACGGCACCTGCAATCAAAACTCCGAGCACCAGTGTGAGCCATCCCAATAACCGGATGAGGCGGCCCGCCTTCACCGAATTGACCAGAACGGCCTGCTGAACCAAGCTGTCCCTATCCATCACGGCGGCTGATGGCGGCGCATAGGGCGTTTGGTCGCTCATTGGGCGAATGGCTATAGGTTTACGCTCCACCACACTGCTTGCGCGTGTCTTACCGTTAACTGTCACTTTGGGACGTAGGTAGGTTGGAACACGCTCCATTTATCTGCTTTGAATAAATACAGCGCACCTGATATACGCAGGCGTTCACTGCTGGAATGTAGATAACGCACGCCCTTTTTGAGGGTGTCAACGGCTTTGGCGTCCGCCAATGGCACATAGACGAGCCCGCCGCGTTGGGCAACCGATACGACCACGCCGTCCGGGTGGTTCCTAAGCAATCCGCGCCAAAAATCGCGGTCTAAAAAATAGCTGCTATCAAGATCAGGAGACTTCCCCGAAACTTGCATCAACCCAGCGCTCCGCGGCTTAACTGTGGGTTCGCCATAAACCCGTTTAACGTTTGAAACTGCCAATCGAACTGCCTGATCGGCATTCAGATTAAGCCGCACTAAATCGGCAGGAGTTGCATTGATCATCATTTGCGGACCGTCAAAGACAAGCCGGATATGTATGTCTCCAATGAATTCGAATGAAGCCATTTCAATTTCGATTTCTTTGCCGTCAGGCAGCGTCGTCTTAGCGTTTCCCGTTGGCTTCAGTTCCTCGTCCTCCTTATTTGCGCCGAAGGACTCTCGTAAAACCACCATGAGATTGCTCGCACTGGTATCGACGCCACCTTTAGTTTGTGCAGGGCACAGATTGGAAAACAAGCAGCAAAAAACTTGCAACAGAAGCGGCAATAAAAGGCGGGATCCAAGGGAATTCATAATTGCCGAAAATATGCAGTGAACCGGTCTAAAGCAAGCGCCGCTTTGAATGCTTCCATTAGATACACGAGGATCAAGCGCCGCCAGCGTCACTATCGGCCGAAATGGTTATGCGGCGGCCCCGACATGTTTAGAGAGCTGACTTGTTAATGCCGAAATATCAAATCCATTAGCTTCTATGGATTTGGGTACGACGTAAAAAAGTGCTGGATTTGAGTAGATCAGTAAATAACGCTCATTTTGGCGCCACTGCAAAATCTTAGCCCAAGGCAGCTTCCATTCTCCGTCCTCAGAAAGAAATCGGACGCCATCGTCAAGCAACTGGACCTTGAAAGGTACTTGCATCGCTTTGTACTTTTTATAGTGACGCCTTGTAACTATAGGAGAAACGAGATAGCGGCAAATTGCTATGGTCGCCGTACCCCCAATCAAACCGGCTATTGCTGCCGCTTGGATATCCGGCTTTCCAAAAATTGAAAACATTATAAGAATCGCCAACCCGGAGGAATAAATCGCCATGACATTGGGCGATATTTTCGTGCCCAGCTTCACAGCGCGTGCATAGTCTTCGGAGATCCGGTATTCAGCTTCCATCGCTCGAACCTTTATAACGTCCATGTTGTGAATCGCGCGCCGTTATCGCGCGTCCTTTCTCGGAAACGTCTTGGGTATCACTTGCGCTTCTCGATCATGGATATACAAGCAACCACTTTCGTACATATGTATGTGCCCGCATATGGGAAATATAAGATTTCCTATTCGGCCTTTATGCCGGCGTCCTTGATGATCTTGCTCAATCGCGCCACTTCCGATTTGATGAACGCGGAAAACTCCTCCGGTGTTGTGCCTGCAGGTTCGGTTCCGGAACTGAGCAGCTTTTCTTTGGCGTCGGCACCGTGCACGAAGCGCACAACTTCCTGGTTCACCCGTCGCACGATCGCATCTGACGTTTTTACCGGCGCCCAGATTCCATAGTTGGTGCCCGACTCGAAACCCGGTACGCCTGCGGCCGCAACCGTCGGCAGGTTGGGAAACAGCAGCGAGGGCTTGATGCTGGTCACAGCCAATGCTTTGAGCTTGCCCGCTTTTACGAGTGCTCCCACCGCGCCTGGCGTGCCGAACGACATCTGGATCTGGCCGCTGATCAGGTCCGACATCTCGGAGCCGCCTTCCTTGTAGCCCACGCGCACGACGTTGACGCCGGCCATGGACTTGAACATTTCTCCCGAGATATGCGAAGTCGTACCGACCGCGCTCGACGAGTAGTTGAGCGCCCCCGGATGCGCTTTGGCGAGTGCGATCAGGTCCTTCACATTCTTCACCGGCAGCGAAGGCGTCACCACCAGCAGATTGGGCGCACTTGCCGCCAGCGTAATGGGCGCGAAATCGCTGGGAGAGTATGGCGTCTTCTGCAGCAGGGGTCCGGTCCAGATGGTGGCGCCGTAGAGCAGCAGCGTGTAGCCGTCGGGGGCCGCTTTCGAGACGGTTTCACCGGGTATTACGCCGCCGCCACGATTTTCCACCACCACCTGCTGGCCGAGCGGCCCGGAAATGCCCTGCGCAATCAGGCGCGACACAAAATCATTGCCGCCGCCGGTGCCGCTAGTCACGATCTTGACCGGTCTCGTCGGGTACTCCTGCGCCTGAGCCGCGAAAGTGATAATGAACACCGCAGCAGCAATGCAACTCCATGAAACAATTCGTATCGTCATTCTCATCCCTGTAACTAACGACAGCGCCGCGATGGCAAATGCCGTGATTCGCTACGGACTCAAGCGACCGGCGCTGCACCTGCCGAGAAAATCAAGTGCCGCACGTGCTGCGACGGAATTCGCTTCGCGACCACGCGAATAAAGCCAGAATCGATTTCCCGAATGCGAACAGACGCCGGCTGAACCGTTACGCCATTGCAGCACGGCCGGCTGTTATTCGCCCTTGATGTTGTTGTCCTTGATGATCTTCGACATTTTCGCGATTTCGGATTTCATGCGTGCGCCAAATTCGTCCGGTGTGCTGGTCGCAGCTTCCGAGCCGGTCTCCAGTATCCTGGCTTTGGTTTCCGGCAGCGACATGAACTGCACCGTCTCGCGGTTCAGGCGGGCAATCACGGCGGCAGGCGTCCTGGCCGGCGCCAGCATGCCATAGATGGAATCAAGCTCGTAACCCGGCACCGTCTGCGCAACGGGCGGCAGGTCGGGAAACACACTCGATGGCTGGGCACTCGTCACCGCGAGCGCGCGCAGCTTGTGGGCCTTGACCAGCGGCATCACCGACGTGGTCGAAAACGCGAACTGCACGTTGCCGGCGATCAGGTCCATGTACATCTGCGGTGCGCTCTTGTACGGAATGCGCGTGGTGCGCACGCCCGCCATCGAGTTGAACAGTTCGGCCGCCAGGTGCACCGACGAGCCCGACGAGCCGCCGGCGTAGTTGAGCGCCGTGGGATTGGCCTTGGCAAGTGCCACCAGCGCTTTGACGTCGCGCGCCGGCAGCGAAGGGTGCACGACCAGGACATTGGGCTGGCGCGTCACCACGGTGACCGGCGCGAAGTCGCGGATGGGATCGTACGGGCTGGGTTGCAGCAGCGGCGACACCCACAACCCGTTGCCGAATATCACCAGCGTGTAACCGTCGGGGGCGGCTTTGGCGCCGGTTTCGCCGATCACCACGCCGCTCGGCTTGTTGTCGATGATGACCTGCTGCCCCAAAGGCCCGGAAATGCCCTGCGCGATCAGTCGGGAAACGAAATCACTGCCGCCGCCGGCACCCGAGGTGACGATTCGTATTGGCTTCGTGGGAAATTCCTGCGCGCCGGCGTTCACCGTGCCCAATATGAGGGCGCTCGAAATCAGTGCCGGACGCTTCCAATCCATCTTCTCTTCCTCCACGCCGTAATGCCTCGTTCTTGCCGCCACTGTGAATCATGGAAGCAGCGGCCGCGCTGCGGGATTAATTGGCCGCAGTCTGATAGTTGAATCCATGAGAGATATTGCGCACGCCGCTGTTGTCGACATAGTGATGTCCGACCACGGGGCCGGGCACCGTGGTCTTCTCCATGGCCCGCAGCTCATGCATCCGGTCGAAATCACCCAGCGCGATGTGATTGGTGCAGCGCTGGTCCCAGATCAGCAGGTCGTCCTTCTGCCAGCGATGCCGGTAGATGAATTGCGGGCGCGAGCAATGCGCGCGCAGAAAGTCGAGGATGGGCCGGCTCTCATCGCGCGTCATGCCTTCGACCAACATGGTCTTGTCGCCGATGTACAGCGATTTGCGGCCGGTGTCAGGATGCGTTTTCACCAGGGGGTGCGCCGCGGTTTTCTTGCGCCGATCTTCCTCAAGACGCTCCGGGCTCGAATGATCGAGATCTTTTTCCTCCTGCATGTGCACGGCATACAGGCCATCGAGCAGTTTTTTCATGCCGTCGGACAGCGTTTCGTAAGCCAGGTACATATTCGCGAACTGGGTGTCGCCGCCGACCGCCGGAAGCTCGATCGCCTTAAGGATGGAAATAATGGTCGGCGCGACCGTGTACGAAATATCGGAATGCCAGTCGTTGCCGTTGTAGCTCAGATCGGCAGGCTGGCCGTGCTTCTGAGGCTTGCTGGCCAATGTCTGTATCTCCGGATAACCCGGCGCAGGACGCGACTGCTTGTCCTTGAGCTTGCCGAAGTGCCTGCTGAAAGCGACGAATTCATCCCGAGTGAAGCGCTGGCCGCGTATCAGCAGCACGCAGTGCTCGAGAAATGCGTGGCGGATTTCGGCAAAGACCTCGTCGGTCGTCGACTTGGCAAAATCCACACCCGAAATTTCCGCTCCCAGCGCGTATGACAACTTGCGTATCGTTAAAGCCATGTGGTCTCCTCACATTCGAACGCGGAATATCCGGCCGGCCCGGCGTCTGAATCTTCAGGATTGTGCCGCAGGTCGGAACGGAAGCAAGTTTAGCGCTGAATCGACGACCGTGCGCCGATGACTACCAGCGCCTGCACGAATGTTCCGTGCAGTGGTAGACGTCAACATGTGGTTCGATACGCCCCGCTACGGTGGGCTACTTACCACGAGCCGAGCTCAATAACACCGTCGTGAGAAATTGCGACGAGGGACACAACGCCTCCCTTCACCCTGAGCAGGCCCGCAGCGCCGTATCTAAGGGCGCGCCTTGCAGGACGTCGCGTTTGCGTCAGCTCTGAGGCGGACGCGCTATTTCATGGTCCGTGCGGCCTGCTTCACAGCCTTGACGATGTTGATGTAGCCGGTGCAGCGGCACAGATTGCCTTCCAGACCCTGATAGATCTCTTCGTCAGTGGGATTGGGGTTGTCCTTGAGCAGGCCGACCACGGCCATGATCATGCCGGGGGTGCAGAAACCGCATTGCAGACCATGGCAGTCGGTGAACGCCTGCTGCACAGGGTGCAGCTTGTCGCCCTCAGCCAGTCCTTCGATCGTCAACACGTCGGCGCCATTGGCCTGCGCCGCCAGCATGGTGCACGACTTGACGGCGCGCCCGTTGACGTGCACGGTGCAGCAGCCGCACTGGCTGGTGTCGCAGCCGATGTGGGTGCCCGTGAGGCCGAGATGATCACGCAGCAGATCGACCAGCAATGTGCGGTCTTCGACTTCGCGCTCGTGCTTGGTGCCGTTGACAGTGAGTTGGACTTTGGACATTTGTAGGGCCCGGAGTTAGTTGTTGGCGAGCAGCTTTTGCAGCGCACGCTTGGTCATGACCTTGACGAGATTGGCGCGGTATTCGCGCGTTGCGTGTATGTCTTGGTTGAGATCGGTCGGATCGACTTGCAGGTTCTCGATCGATTCCGGGCTCAGGCGCTTGGCCAGGGCATTTTCGGCGTCGGTCCAGCGAAACACACCGGGACCGGCGCCGGTGATGGCCACCCGCGTGCCGCTCTTGAAATCGGCGACAAACGAACCGGTCATGGCATAACCGGAGGCCGGGTGACGGAATTTCTCGTAGGCGGCGCGCGTGGGAATTTCGAACAGCACGCGCACCACGATTTCGCCGTCGTCCAGCGCGGTAGTAAACAATCCCTGGAAATAATCGTCGGCGGAGATTTCGCGCTTGGTGGTCACAATCCTGGCATTGAGCGCAAGCGCAGCGGCCGGATAGTCAGCCGCCGGATCATTGTTGGCAAGCGAACCGCCGATGGTGCCGCGATTGCGCACCTGCGGGTCGCCGATCTGGTGCGCAAGGTACGCCAGTGCGGGAATCGCTTTCCTGACCACGTCGGAAGTGGCCACATCATGATGCTTGAGCGCGGCGCCGATCGCCAGCCGCCCGGGCTTCAGTTCTATCCCAGTGAGCTCGTTAAGGCCACCGATATCGATAAGGTGTGATGGACGCGCCAGTCGCTGTTTGAGCGTCGGCAATAGTGTCATACCGCCGGACAGCAGCTTGGCTTCGGGATGCGCCTGCAGCAGCGCCGTCGCATCCGCCAGTGATTTTGCCTTTACATAACTCAGCTCATACATACGATGGCCTATCCTTTCACAGCCTTGATTGCACCTTTGCCCGCAGCACTTATCGCATGCCAGACTTTGTTCGGCGTAAACGGCATGTCGAGCTCGGGAACGCCGAGCGGACGCAGGGCATCCATCATGGCGTTCGCCAGCGTGGGCAACGACGCCGTGCAACCCGATTCTCCCACACCCTTGGCGCCCAGTGAATTCGACTTGCTGATGACCGGGCTTTCGAACATGCGGATGCCGGGGATCAATCCGGCGCGCGGCATATAGTAATCGGAAAAGCTGCCCGCCATCATCTGGCCGTTGCCGCGGTCATACAGGGCTTCTTCACCGAAGATCTGGCCCGCGCCCTGCGTCACACCGCCGTGCACCTGCCCTTCCACCACCGCATGATTGACCACGGTACCGCAATCATCGGCGGCCACATACGAAACGATGCGCGTGACGCCGGTATCAGGATCGATCTCGACTTCCGCAATGTGGCAGCCATTGGGAAAAGTCGAGCCTATGCTGGCTTCAGCTATCGCGTTCATCGGGTGTGGCGTCGGTCCGGCCAGCTTGCGCGCGAGCGATTCCAGCGTAATCGTCTTGCCGCCCACACGCGTGCTGAACGCCCCATCTGCATATTCGACCTGTGAAGGCTCGACTTCGAGCTGTTCCGCCGCCAGCGGCCTCGCCTGCTCGATCACTTTGAGCGCCGCCAGCTTGCATACGCTGCCCGCGCCCACCATGGAGCGCGACCCGCCCGAGCCGTTGCCGATCAGGTGCGGCGCGCTGGCGCGAAAGCCCATCGCTTCGAGCGGCACGCCCAGCGTCTCCGCGGCGACCTGCGGAAACGTGGTCTCGTGACTCTGACCCGAGGCCAATGACGCGGTATTGAGCGTCATCCTGCCCTGTGCATCGAATTCGATCGAAATCTGGTCCTTGGGAAAGCGGCCCGCGCCGGTGCCTTCGATGACAGTCCCGATGCCGATGCCGCGAATTTTTCCGGCAGCGCGTGCCGCGGCACGGCGCGTTTCGAATCCGGCCCAGTCCGCTGCCGCCAGCGCCTTGTCCAGACAGGCGGCGAAATCCGACGCTTCGTAAACGCCGCCCGTCATTGACTTGTACGGAAAGGCGTCCATGGGTATGAAATTGCGCCGGCGCAGCTCGGCACGGTCGATCTTGATCTCGTACGCGGCTTTATCGACCAGACGCTCGACCACGTACGCGATGTCGGGACGCCCGGCGCCGCGATAGGCGGCCAAAGGGGCGGCATTGGTCAGCACCACCTTGTAGTCGCCGAACAGAGCAGGAGTACGGTAGACGCCGGTCATGCCGATGGCTACGTTGCGCAGATGGCCCGCCGCGCCGGTCGGCGTCATGTAAGCGCCCATGTCGCACTTGAAGTTGTAGCGCGCGGCGAGGAAACGCCCGTCGCGGTCGAGCGCAAGCTCCCCGGTCATCTGAATCGCCCGGCCATGCGCGTCTGTGAGGAAACCTTCAGAGCGCGTCGAAACCCATTTGATCGGCTTGCCCAGTTTTTTGGCGGCGATCATCATGGCCGCATGCTCGGGATAAGCGCCGCTGCGCTGGCCGAAGCTGCCTCCCACATCGTGCAAATGCAGACGCAGTTTTTCTTCGGCAAGGCCGGTCAGCTCGCACAACTGCCAGCGCAACAGCCCCAGGCCCTGTGCTGCCGAATAAATGTCATAGGCATCGGCAGCAGCGTCATAACTGATGAGATAGGCACGCGGCTCCATGGGGCTGGGCACCACGCGGCTGGTGCGAGTTTCGATGCGCGTGACATGAGCGGCGTTTTCAAACGCCTTGGCAACCGCGTCTTCGTCGCCGGCTTCCCAGGAGAACGTGTAATTGCCGGGAACGGAGTCATGCAGCCGGGCCGCGTCCGGCGCCAGCGCGTCGTCCACAGTGACCGCCGCCGGCAGGTCGCGGTATTCCACCGCTATGGATTCCAGCGCGTCGTGCGCGGCGCCTGCCGAATCGGCGACCACCATCGCGACCGCTTCACCGACGAAGCGCACCTTGCCGTGCGCGAGCACAGGACGGTCCGGCTTGAGCACGGTTTCGCCCTTGCGGTTGGTGAAATTCGCCATGAATGGAAAGCGGAGATAGCCGGCCGCAATCGCGTCGGCGCCGGTCAGCACCGTCTTGACGCCGGGAAGGCTGATCGCCGCCGTCACGTCGACCGCAAGAATTTCGGCGTGTGCGCGGTCGGAGCGAAGAAATGCCGCATGCAGCTGCTGAGGGAAATTCCAATCCGATGTGTATCGTCCGCGACCGGTAATGAGGCGGAAGTCCTCGCGCCGGTTGGAAGCGTGGCTCTGAGTCATGGAACGCCGGTTAAGGTGTTGCGGGAATTATTCTGTTTGGACGGGATGAAACATCACCGGCCCATATGATATGCGCTGCAGCAGATTTTGTCTAAGAGCATGTAACAAAATAAGGCGATGCCTCGCCTCATACTACAGTGCCCGAAAAATGATTTTGTTACGGGCTTTAAGAATCCGCTCAGTTAGGCACAGTGTGCGGCGTCTCGCCCGCTGCGGGCTTGATCTGTGCCAGCATCGCCGCAGCGAGATCGCGCGGCACCGGCAGCACGCCCGCCTCCAGCGCATTCAACATGTCGCGCTGCTCTGCAGGCGCGAGGCTTTTGAACTCCGCGCCCGCCTGCTGCGCGAGCCGGAGTTTTTCCGTTGAGCTCAGGCGGTCGAGGGCGCGATAGCTTTCGCGCGCACTTTTGGCCTTGAGACTGAATTCGGCAATGATTTGTCCTTTGATTGCAGCGTTCTGCGGATCATTGATGATTTTGCGCATACCTTCATAGACAGCATCGCGCTGCGACGCCTTCAGGTAAAGAAAACTGTCGTCGATCACCGTGCGCAGGCGGCTGTCCTCACTGCCCTGGGCAACTGGCGGCGTGGGCAACGCATAGCCGAAAGTCGGCGCAGATGCGCCGGTATCCTGGTTCAAAGAAGTGACGCCGCGCTCGATCGAGGCGCTGACCGCGTGATCGCGCATGGCTCGCAACAGCAGCAACAGCAGCGGGTCCAGCGCCCATGTTGTGCTCGCCATTGCGCTCAGGCACATGGCCACTATGCCATGACGCAGGATTCGGAATCTGGACGGTCGATGCATGCAGCGCACGAAGCTGCCCGCCGCTCCGGCCAGGCACTGGACTCAGCCGGCGGCGGCAAGCAACGGCGAAAAAAGGGAGGAAAAGTCTAGTCGCGCAACCGATCCCGGTCAACGGTCCGATGGGACCGGCGTAAGCGGCCCTACTGTGCGCGATCCGCTCGAGCCTGGACCGGCAAAAGCGGTCCGGGCAGGTACGGAGTCACCTGCCACTCCAGTGTCGCCAGATCGATGCCCGGCTTACCGCGCCTGCCATCGCGCAGCAACACACCGCGGTGGCTGACCACGAAAGTCAACGGCACGCGCGAAACCTGGCCGTAGCCATCGGTTTTGAAATCGCGCAGCAAGCCAACCGGAAAGCTGTGCTTCTGCATCACTTCGCGAACCTTGTCTTCGTCGCGTGGATCATCCACGCTGATGGCGATAATCTCGAGTCCCTGGGCACGATGCGCTTTGTAATAGTCTTCAAGCGCGACCATCTCGGCCCAGCATGGCGAACACCAGGTGGCCCAGAAATTGATGATGACGACTTTGCCGTTCTGATCCGCCAGAGAAAATGCATCGCCGTTGAGCAGTTTGCCGCTGATCACGGGCGCGGGTGAACTTTCGCGCAATTCCTGCGCAGCGCAACACGCGCTCGCTATCGTGAAAAGCATGACGAAGACCGCGGGTATGGTCAGCCTTTTCATGGAGCGCAAGCTTACCAATTGATACACCGACTGAAAAGGCACCTTTGCCTCGTCAGTTGCCTCGATCACAAAGGAATAGTCCGGCTGGCTTACTTAGAGCCTGTTATGAACTTTATCGCACACGACGAACGTGCAGGCAGGGCTCAGTGCTAGGAGCCGGTCGCGCCGCAGTGCCGACCACTGCAAGCGGCCGGCGACAACGCAATGAGCCCTGAATGCGCGTTCCCTTCGGGTTGAGCCAAAAGGGCCGGTCTGCGTTGTTGCTCCTCGTTGCATAGGGTGGCTATGCCGCCTCGTCGCGCCTAGCATCCCGACCCTTTTGGCTCAACGTCGTGCGTGAGAAAGTCCATAACAGGCTCTAGTGTGGAGCATTGGCCTGGCGACTACCGTTATGTCTGCGCACGTCGGCATATGATGACGGCGTGCGCTTTGACGGCGCTACGATTTCAGGGCGCGGCCGACTTTGGCCGGTCCATCCAGTCCGAGCAATTCGCCTATCGGTTTCAAGCCTTCGACGCGATCGCAGACAACTTTGGTAATCGCCACCAGCGGCGCGCCCAGCAGCAGGCCCCATACGCCCCAAAGCCAGCCAAAAAACAGCAAAGCAATAAACAACATTGCTGCATTGATACGTGAGAATCGACTCTGCAGCCAGGTCATGAATATCATGCCTACGCCGCCGGCGATGGCGCTTGCGACCAGTGCCACCAGCGCAGCCTTCAAGATGGTGCCGAACTGGAGAAACGCCGCCACTGCGCTGGCGATCGCAACCAGCGTTGGTCCCAGATACGGAATGAAGTGCAGTATCCCCGCTGCCACGCCCCATAACTCGGCGTTGTCGACGCCCAGGACCGTAAATGCAATCCAGGTCAGACCACCGATCAGGGTATTGGTGAAGAGCATGACCAGCATGAAGCGCTGCACCTGGACTTCGATTTCTTCCAGCAGCGCCAGCACTTCTTTTTTTTCTGATATTGACTTGCCGAAGATGCGCACAACCTTGCGCCTGAAGTGCGTGCCGGAAGCCAGTAAAAAATAAATGAGCAGCAGCACAAACGGAATTTTGCCGGCGCTGCTGGCCACTACCGCCGATTGCGCGAGCACATAGTCGCGCAGCACGCTTGTTGACTGTACGGCCGTGGGCGGCGCGGCGCGGGGCGGGACTTTCTCGCCCGCCGCGGTGGCTGCGGCCTTTTCCAGTTCGCGCGCAGCTTCCTGCACGTTCTGCAACGGCGCCAGACCCGGCGAGTGCCCATCGCTGATGCGTAGTCGCAGTTTGCGCGCGGCTTCAGGAAGCTTCTCGACCATGGCCGCGACGTCATCACTGAGTGAATATGCGATCCACGATAATGCGCCGGTCAATATTGCGACCACCAGGGCCGCCGCGAGCCCCCGCGCCACGCGATGCGCGGCCATCCAATCGACAATCGGATACAACGTGTAACTGGCCAGAATACCGATGAGCAGCGGCACCACGAATGCCTGCGCCACATACAACGCGGCGATCACCGCCAGAAACGTCAGTATCCAGAGTGGAGAGAACAAGGGAGAGGCGCCTTTGATGGCTGCGGGACGTAACTGATCGTTTGTCCACTGATCTGGCACCGGTTTGCTCCGTGCGGTTATGTACTCGACGTCACCCGCATACCGGCTCCGGTTTGCGTAGCCGCCGTTCCGTTGAGTGTGTCCGGAAACGGCAGCGTCGCAAGTATGTATACAAGGCGCGCCGTCGCAAATCGGCTTACACAGCAAGCCACCGTAGGCACATTCCTACGTCATAAGAAGCGCGCGACGTGAGCTAAAAAATCCCCATCGCAATTCCGCTGGATAGCGCTGCGCCGACATCCTCGCACCGCTGCAAGTCGGCATCCGCTATGTTCTTGGGCGCGCGTATAGTTTCGGGCGATTGGGCGTGCGTGCAGACGATCAGGGCATCGGCGATTGGTTTCAGCCTCCAGCCGGTTGCGATGCGCTCGATCTGGCGCGCGGCATTGGCGCCGTCGCTGCCGGCGCAGATCATCGCCGCGTAAGGACGCGCGTTGACGCGCTCGAGCACGTCGTAGTAGGTGCGATCGAAAAAATCCTTCATCACCCCGGAGATCGCCGCCAGGTTCTCGGGCGTGGCGAAGATATAGCCATCGGCCGCGAGCAGGTCCTGTGCGCCGGCCTGCGCCGCATGCAGCAGCCGCACGGCGACGGCGTTTTCCCGCTGCGCACCGCGCGCCGCGGCCTGCGCCATCTGGCGCGCCCCGCCGGTCATCGAGTGAAAGACAATCAGTACATGTTTCATGGCAGTTCGGCTGCTCGCACAGCACGCTCGCGGCCAACCATGAAACCACCTGCGCCGAGCATAGCTGCGCTGATCCAGAACACGGCGGCGAGCCCGAAAGCGGTCGCCGCTGCGCCGAGTATGACAGGTCCCACCATTTTTGCGGCGTTGTCCAGGGCGAAGCGCAGGCCCAGCGCCTGTCCGGCCCGTCCCCGCGGCGAACGGCTGTAAATCAACGTCAAGGCAACCGGCTGACTGCAGTACAGCCCGAAGCCGAAAATAAACGATACGCAGCACAAGGCGGCGGTCGTATCGAATCCGGGGATGACGATATAGCCGAAGGCACCGATGGCAAGCGCATAGGCGAGCAGCCTCTCCTCGGTCGTGAGCGATATTAATCTGACCAGCAAGACGCGGCCGACCAGCCCACCGCTGGCAGATGCCGCAAGAATGGTGCCGATCGCGGATGCGCTGAGGCCGTGCGACACCGCATAAACCGGCATATAAGCCTGGTACATGTCGAGGCTGCATTGCGCGATGCTGCTTGCCGCCAGTATCGGCCATAGCCGGGAATTGGTCAGTGTATGCCGGATGCTGGGGGCGGGCGCGGATGCAGTGTTGCCGCCGGGTAAGCGGCTGCCCGTGAATGCCAGTATCAGTACTGGAGTGGCCATCAAGATCGCAATCTGCAGAAAAGTGGCTACATGACCAATACGTTCGACGGACAAGCCGGTTGCAAGCGGCCCCGCGGCGTTCGCCATTGACACGACGATCGCTGAATTGCTGAAATTACGCGTTCGGTTGTGGACATTGCTGAGCGTGCCGACCAGGTGCTGCATGGAAATGCTGTAGAACATGCAGCCGATGCCGAATACTGCCGCGCACACGAACACCATGGGCAGCGTCGGGATCCAGTAAAGCGCAAACAGTGCTGCGGCGTTGGCCGTGGCCCCCAGCATGATGGGCCAGCGCGTGCCGAAGCGGTCAGTGAGCTTACCGGCATGCCATGACAGCAGCACGGGAAACACTGCAAACGCAGCGGCCAGCATGCCGATGGTGAACGGTTGAGCTCCGAGCTCGAGCGCGTAGAGCGTAGTTGCCACGCGAGTTGCACCGTACGTGAATACGTTGAACGCAATCAGCACGAAGCAGAACCAAATAGACATAAAAATCCGTAACCTGTCTCACATCCGGACCCGCGGTTGTAGCAAATGCCGCGCAAGTCCGCAATGCGCCGGACTGCACAGAGCCAGCCCCCATATCAGTCGGTCTATGTTTTAATTGAACACAAATCGACGCACATAGGAGACGGGATGGAGCAGGTCATGCCCGACAGCATAGGCAAATACGAGCTGCGCAAGGAACTGGGCAGAGGAACCACGGGTGTCGTCTATCATGCGCTCGATACATTTACCCAACGCGAAGTCGCCCTCAAAGTCATCTACAGCGGCTCATTCAGCGATCCTGTTCACGGACCTTTTCGCAAGAACGAGTTCCTCAACGAAGCTTCACTGGTTGGCAAGCTCAATCATCCCCACATCGTGGCCTTGCTCGACGCGGTAGTCAGCGATGAGACAAGTTTCATCGCCATGGATTACGTGCCGGGCGGCAATCTTGCGCGATTTACCACGCCGCAAACGCGCCTGCCGGTCGCGAGCGTGATCGAGATCGTTTTCAAATGCTGCGGTGCGCTCGACTACGCGTTTCGCAATGGCATCATTCATCGTGACATCAAGCCGGCCAATATCCTGGTCGTCAAAGACACTGAAGTGAAGGTCGCGGATTTTGGCGCAGCCCTCCTGCTCGATCGTGCTTCGAAAGAAGTCAGGGGACTGGGCTCGCCGGCCTACATGTCGCCCGAGCAGCAACGTGGTGAAATGCCCGGCCAAAAAAGCGACATGTTCGCCCTGGGTGTGGTGCTCTACGAGCTGCTGGCAGGCTGTCGCCCGTTCGACGGTAAATCGCTGGCCGAGATCATGGGCAAGATACTCAACAGTGAGCCTGAGCCCATATGCAAGCTGCGTCCCGAAGCGCCCGAAGCGGTTGAAGCCGTGATCATGCGCGCAGTTGCGAAGAATCCCGACGCCCGCTTTCCGACCTGGGCCGATTTTGCGCTGGAGCTGGCCAAAATCGGCAAGCTCAGTGTTTATCAGCAAAGCATACCTGACAGCGCGAAGTTCACGTTTCTAAAGTCGATGGACATGCTCAAGATGCTGAGCGATGCCGAAATCTGGGAACTGGTCAAAGTCAGCCAGTGGGCGCGCCTGCCGGCCCGCAACGTGATCGTACGCGAGGACGAGCCCGGACTCGGATTTTTTATGCTGGTGCAGGGAGAAGTCAAAATCACCAAGCGCGGACGCCTGCTCAACGTGCTGCGCAACGGCGAATGCTTCGGCGAAATGAGCTACATCAAGGGCCGCGACACGCCGCGTGCCGCCACCGTCGAGTCTCTGACCGAAGTGATCGTAGCCGGCTTCGACAGCCGGCTCGAGCACAACCTGAGCAACACTTGCCAGCTGCATCTTGCACGCGCGCTGCTCAATTCGCTGGTCGACCGCCTGGCGATGGCGGATGCGAGGATAGCTACTTGAAACCCGGGGGAAGGGGTCGGGGGTCAGGGGTCGGGGAAAACCGCGTATTCATCGTAGGTCATCGTTGAAATTCACTGCCGAGCCCTGATGTCGTCCGACTGATCCAAGTAAATAAGTGCAGACTGCGGTCTGCACCTTACTTCCCTGCCCCCC
>JADMIO011403861.1_pt1 | contig 54594 bp, 40 predicted proteins | sample 8958161 | NCBI WGS metagenome assembly JADMIO01 (sample SAMN16585339, study PRJNA669376) | soil metagenome | isolation source: Crop rotation soil | place: USA: Cullars Rotation, Alabama | collected 2011
CGACAACTTGTCCACGTGGAATTCTAAGCTTAGGATCCCAATGTGCTGGAAAGCCGCGCGGCGACTTCACCATTCACAGCCGTCATCTGCTTTATGTGACCATGCCCGGCTCGCTGGAGCGGCAGATGTACCCCAATGGCAGCGGCATTATCGTGCTGGACGCCGACAACAACTACGCTTTCGTCAAGCGTATTCACATGTGGGAATATGCGGGCAGCATGGCCGCGGAAGACGTTTCCGGTGTCGCGGCAAGTCCTGCCACCAACATGCTCTACCTTGCGGTCCGCGGGCGGCTGGGTGCGCTTGATCTTGCGACCGACAAGATGGTCTGGACCACCACCTTGGACGGCAAATGCTGCGAACGTCCCCAGGTCTCCGCCGATGGCAAGACCTTGGTGGTCGGTTCGAACCTGCAGGACTATTGGTATGTGCTGGACGCCAAAACCGGAAAGCACATCAGGACGCTCCACGCTCCCGGCAGCCCCGGCGCGCACAATTTGAATCTCAGCGCCGATGGCAAGCGCGCCTTCATGTCGCCCAACGGAAAATTGCTGCAGATCGCCGATATCGAGAGCGGCAAAATCGTTCAAAAAATCCAATTCCCCGAGAATGTCCGGGTGCAGGTCGTCAATAAGGATTCTTCCAAGATTTACGTCAACCAGAACAACTTCCTGGGCTATATGGTGGCCGACACCAACACAGGTAAAATCCTGCAGACGGTGGAAGTCACCAGCGTCGATTGGCGTTCGGTTTGGAATAAGACGCCGCGCCCGCGGGTGCCGCATGGCTGCCCCAGCCACGGCATCGCTTTGTCTCCCGACGGCAAGGAAGTCTGGATCGCCGACGCGGTTTTCAACAAGATCCACATCTTCAGCAATACCGACAATCCCAAGGAGATCGCCACCATCGACACCCCGGAAGGCACTTACTGGATCATGTTCGGCCTGGACGGCAAGCTGGTCTACGCGTCTTCGGGCGACATCATCGATCCGGTGACCCGCAAGGTCGTGGCGGTTACCAAAAGCGAATGGGGCACCAGGATGCACAGCGAGAAGGAGCTGGACATGACCTTCATCGATGGCCGCTTGCAGCGCGTCGCCAACCAGTTCGGCAATGAATATGGCGATTTCGTCACCGCCGAAAAGCTGGGCGTGGGGCCGCGTATGCCGGTGATGCAGGGTCCCGCTTATCCGGTGGTGACAACCAGCACCGATCCCAATGCGGGCATGCCGCAGTCAACGGCCCGATAAGACGGTATCACGCATTTTGAAAAATCATGCGTTCGGTTGGGGTTTGCCAGGCACAGCCGCTCTGTTGAGCGGCTGGTTGCTTTTGACGCCGGCCATCGGCCAGCAGGCCGCAACCGAGGCCACCACACCGGAAGCGGCGGTGACGAAAGTTTGCGCCGCCTGTCACAGCATGGAATTGGTGATGGACACCCCCCGCGACTATGACGCCTGGCATGAGACGGTTCAGAAGATGATCGACCGTGGGGCGAGGGGGACGCAAGAAGAGTTTGGTTTGGTGATGGATTATCTTTTCCAGAATATGACGCCTGTCGACGTCAACCATGCCGATGCCGATATGTTGATGGGGGTGCTGCATACCGACGAGAAAGCGGCGCAAGCAATCATCGCACGCCGCACGTCGCGGCCGTTTAAAGATTTAGCCGATCTGGAAAAATCCGTTCCCCGACTCGATGGCAAGCTGCTGGAAAGCAAGAAAAGGATGATCTTTTTCCAGTAGCGGCCAGATACTCTAACCGGCGCTTCAGGCGGCGGCTTTCCTGGGGGATTTGCTGCCTGCGGAAATCGACGCGCCCTCCCAACCCAGTTCGCGGCTGATCTGTTCCGCCGTCCAACGCACATCGTCGGTCAAGGCCTGCATGCGTTTGTCGTTCATATACTGCGCGGCGCTGGAAACACTGATAGCGGCTTTGATCTTGCCGGTCGCATCCCGGACCGGTGCCGCGACGCAGCGAATGCGGTCTTCATTCTCTTCCAGGTCGAAGGCGCAGCCGCGCTTGGCATATTCGCGCATCCGCCGCATCCAGGCGCTTTCCGATACTTTGTAACGCTGGCCATTGCCGTTTTCGCAGCGGTAGAAATCGCGCAATTGCCCATCGTCTTCGTCGAGCAGCAACGCCTTGCCCAGCCCGGTGGAACGCAAAGGTTGCAGTTCGCCGACCCGGGAACTGATCTCTACGCGGCGACGGCCGGGAAGCTTGTCCAGATACAGGGCCCGGGTGCCGTCGAGAACCCCCAAATGCACGGTATCGCCGGTTTGCGCGGCCAGCCTTTCCAGATGATCGCGCGCCACGCGCGGAATATTCAGCTGCACCCGGGCCTGATAGCCCAGCTCCAGCGATTTGGGGCCCAGCCCATAGCCGTTCCTTGGAACAAAGGTGAGGTAACGCTTCTCGACCAGGGTTGCCGCGAGCCGGTGCGCGGTGCTGCGATTGAGTTTCAAAGTGGCGGCGAGCTCCGCAAGGCTGGTGACCCCGGACGCGACCGCCTCCAAAACATCCAACCCCCGAACCAATGTCTGGCTTCCCGACCAGCTCTTGGTCCGGCCGGTTTTTTCCTGGGACCTGGCCCCGTTGAGTTGGGGACGGTTTTTTGTTTTCAAAGCAGTTGCGGTTTGCATGGTCGGACGCCGGAATTTGTTCAGTGATACGAGGGAAAGTCCGGGCCTGTTTAACAGCTCCCACGCCTAATCTCAATATATGAAACACACGAAAACAGCGTTTTGCGTGGTTTTTCGTGCGAAAAGCCATGCAGCGGAAGGAAAGCGCTTGCCTTCTCACATGGTGAGGGGCCACACCTTTCATATCCTTAATTGACGCTTTCACATACTGAGAGCGAATGTGAAAAGCGTATCGCCGCGACGGACGAATTGATGGAAGCTGATAAAACGCATGGGCTGGGAATCATAAAAAATGAAAGCCGCGCATTGGATAGCCGTGGCGGTGTTGGCGGCTTGGTGCGGTTCGATGGCCCAAGCCGCGCAAAGCGGTTGGCTTGGCGCCTTCGGCCATGTGCCGACCGCTTATGATCTGTCGCCGCCTGCCACGGTCACCGGGCGCGATGGCAATGTCCGTACCGTTACCCCAAACTTTGCGCCGGCGCCCGCCTATCCCGCCAATTCCACCGTGCGGGAGATTGCGCGCCTGAATGCCGGCGCCACATCCATCCGCATCCGTTTCAGCAACGAGTTTTCCGGCAAGGCGCTGCGGATAGGGGAGGCGCATGTCGCGCTGGCTGGAACGGACGGAACCATCATTCCCGGCAGCGATCGTCTCCTCACCTTCTCCGGACAGCGTGGCGCGACCGTTCCTCCGGGCGCGCCGCTTCTCAGTGATCCGCTTTCCTGGACGCTCCCTGGGCTTACCAAACTTGCGGTGACGGTTTTCTATCCGGAAGAGACGGTGCCCCCGGCGCATATCCTGTTCACCTTGCAAGCCTGGGCCGCGCCCGGCAATCAGGCGGATGCGCTATCCCTAGCCAACGCCGCCCAGGCTCGCGGCGGCAATCACCTCAGTGAAATTGATATCGTGCCGCAAATGCCGGGACACACGGTGGTGTGTTTCGGCGATTCCATCACCGAAGGCGTGGGATCAACCAACGGGGCGTTTCGTGGCTGGCCCGAGCGGTTGGCGGAGCGTTTGCAGTCTGATCCGGCCACACGCGGCTGGTCGGTGGTCAATGCCGGTATCGGCAGCAACCGCCTGCTTCACGATACACCGTCGGTCAACGCGCTGGCGCGGTTCGATCGCGATGTGCTGGCAGTGCCGGGGGTTGAAAAGGTCATCGTCCTTATGGGCATCAATGACATCCAGTATAGTCACCGCTTCCCGTCTCAAGCTGTCACCGCGGACGAAATGATAGCCGCGCTCGGCCAGCTTGTTTCCCGCAGCCACGCGAGAGGGGTGCAGATCATTGGCGGCACCATCACGCCGTTTGGCGGCTCCGGAGATTATACGGCCGAGGGTGAGGCCGCCCGAACCAAAGTCAATGAATGGATACGCACCAGCGGCGCGTTTGACGGCGTGATCGATTTCGACCTTGTGACACGCGACCCTCTCCATCCGGACCAGCTTTCAAGCGCCTTGGACTCTGGCGGCCGCCTGCATCCCAATGACACGGGTTACGCCTTGATGGGCGATGCCATCGATTTGCGGCTGTTCTCGCAATAAAGCCCTTGATAGCGGTACCGTTCGACGTCCGGTCTCCCAAGGATTTCCTGGAGGCATTTGCGGTGGCAAAAATCCCCTTTAAGTTGCCTCTGTCACCCTTCCGCATCCCTTCACAGCAAAGGCATCAAAATGGCCGAGGCGCTCCAGGCCGCCATCACGGACAGGGATTCATGGACTGAGCGGGCGGAGCCATGATCACGCGCTCGGGTTCGAAAACAGGACGCGGCCATTTGGAGATCGCCGGCGCGCTGGGCTGCGAAATCCTGTCGGGCGCGCGTGAACCCGGTAGCCGCCTTCCCGATGTTCAGGAGATGCATGAAAGATTCGGGGTTTCCCGGGTCGTGGTGCGGGAAGTCATGCGGACCTTGGCCGCCAAGGGCATGGTCACGTCCAAGCCCAAGGTGGGGACGATTGTATCGGTCCCATCCGCCTGGAGCTGGCTTGATCCGCAGGTGTTGGAGTGGCGCGGACGGGTGGGGATGGATCAAATGTTCCTCAATCAGCTTACGGAAGTAAGATTGGCGCTCGAACCCGCCGCCGCCGGCATCGCCGCCAAAAACCGCAACGATGAGGACATTGCCGCCATACAGACGGCGTTGAAGGCGATGTACCAAGCCGATGGCGACCATAAGAAATTTTCCTTGGCGGATCGCGATTTTCACAACGCCATTGTCGCGGCGACTCACAATCCTTTTTTCTACTCGTCCATTTCCGCGACCAGCGTCGCGCTGTTCGGATTTTTGAGCTGGGTTTCCATTGGAGTGACAGCCGAGAAGGGGTTCCATACAAGGTCCGCGGCGCAGCATGCAAAAATCTTCGATGCCATCGCGGCGGGAGACCAGAAGGCCGCGATACGCGCCATGACTCTGGTGATTCAGGAAAGCCTGAAGGACGCTCGTTCGCAGCTCGCGCGCCCGTGATCTTTGGCCGGTATTCGCTATGTGCGCGGCGTTCGCGGGGCTCGCCCTTCGCTTACGCTCCGGGCGTTCGGCCCTCAAATCAGTCCACTGGACTGATTTGACCGGCATGCCGGTCGGGCCTCACTCCACTGGACCTTTCGCTATTCCCGGCTCACCCGGCGGCACAGGCGTAAAGCGCCCTTATATTGGCAATGAAAAGCCGACGACAAAAGCTTTTCGCCGTCGGCGACAAAATGATTCCAGCCGGGCTGGCCTTGCTCTGGAGCAAAGCTGGGCGTGACAAGAACTGTGTCGACACCAGCGGCACAGGCGAGGGTCTGCTTCAGATTTTCGTCCGTGTCGAATGGATATTGATGAAACCGCGCGCATCCCAGTTTCCATTGCGACAAACCGATGGCGTGCCCACTGTCGTCATTCTTTCCGAATCTGGCATAGATCCCAGGGCTGTAGCTTGCCGCTATTGCGGTGGCGTCCTGCGGGGGCGCGTTCAACGAACGCCAATTGCCGGCCAGGTGGCTGGCTGCCTCGCCATACCGGACCGGATTGGCGGCACCGCTTAAAATCCAGGACAGGATTACCATGATGGCGAGTCGCGCCGGCACTGGAAGTTTTGGCGCGCAAAGCAGCACCGCCGAAGCAGACAGGATCGCGGGAATGGAAAGAAGCTGTAGATGCTGGCGCCACAAGCCCGTCGTCGCCAGCACGGCCACGCTTGCGCAAAAGGCTATAGCGGCCGTTAAAAGCAACGGATCGATGCTGCGCGCGCCTCTCCTGAAACGCGCGTAAAGCAGGCAGGCGCATATTGCGGCGGCGATGATCCTGGCCCGGTTGAAGCTGATCAGGGACAAATGCGAGAGCAGGTGGCCCATCACGCCCTGACCCTTCACCAGATTTCCTTGCGAGTAGGCGAAATTCCGTAAGATCGAATCCAGAAAGGGTTGTAGCTCGTTGCGCAGGAAGAGCAGGGCGATGAAAAGCGCCACCGACAAAAGAAAGCCTTGCCCCAGACGGATATACCCGGCCGCGGGTGCGCGACGCCAGCACAAGGCCAGGACGGATGAAACGGCTACGGGGAAAACAAGAATATTGGCGAAAGGGACAAGCCCCAGGATCAGACCGCTCCAAATCATCCGCTCTTGGGCGGCGAGGGCCAATGCCGCAAAAGAAAAAGCGATGGCGGGAAGATGGGTATAGCCGGGAAAATAATAGACACTCGTCAGGATGATTGGGCTTGCGACCAGGCCCGCCAGCACGGCATTGCGCAAACAGGAAAATACCGCCACCAGCCTGACGACGCTGTAAGACGCCAAAAGGACGAACAAGAACTCGGCAAGGATTTCCCCGAAACTTCCGGCAACCCGTTCCAGGGCGACCAGGTAAAAGAATAGCGGCCCCTTGTTATCCCAAACCTCGGCGTAAAGCCTGTCGCCCGCCAGAAGCCTTTCGGCCACCGAGACAAAAATCCCCCGGTCGAAATCATGTCCCGGCATCAGCAAAGGAAACACGGCCAAGGTTGTTACGCCGGCGGCACAAATCAGCAGGAGCGTGTCGCGGTTGAATGGCGGCGATGAATTCGGCATCCACGAAAATCTAGCCGGGTTGTGCGATGCAGCAACCCCGGAAATGGACGCAGGGTTCCAGTGAGCCGCGTTTTTATTGCCATAAATATGGGCAGATAACCGTTTTTTATAGCTAAAGTGCCTCGCTGCTGGCCCTCACACATTTTCAGTACGTACCGCTCATGATAAATCAATCTGTGGTTGGGGGAGGCGCGGTTGTTCTCGAAAGACCGCCATTTACGTGGCCTTAAAAGCGGCGGTGGAAACTCGGAGGACGAATCCTCCGGGCCGTCCATGAACGCAACAAATGTCTCTGCTCAGGCTGCCGCCAACGATCATGGCAGGGCCGAACAGATAGTCCCTTCCAGGTCTTGGCCTTTTGCTTATGCGCTCGGATTGGCCTTGATCATCAGCGCCCTTTTGTGGGCCGCCATCGCCGCCGTCATCCATTATTTTTGAGTTCCCCAAAATTTTGGACCCCGACAAGACCGGTGTGAGTGATCACGGCATGGGCCCAAATCGCTGCCCGCGCGTTTAACACCCGGTCAGCGGTATCTTTTGATGCCCGCGGTGAGGCGCCCGCAGGGCCCAGATAATAAGTGTCACACTTCTCGGGCACCACCGCACGTTGCGAAGGACGATTTTTGCCGGATTTCCGCCTTTTATCCGGCCAATTTCCAGAATTATATTGCAGGTGCGAAGATCGGGTGTTTAAAGTGTCAGCAGCGAGGACCAGAGCCGTGAACTGGTGGAGACGTTTGATCGGCGCCAAGCCACCCAAGCCGGCGGTCGGCATGGGCAAGCGCCTTTTCGCGATCGGCGATATTCACGGACGCCACGATCTGTTGGATGTGCTGCTGAAGGGGATATCCCGGCATATCGCGGCCACGCCGCCGGCAGAAAATATCCTGGTGTTCCTCGGCGACTATGTCGACAGGGGACCTGCGTCACAGGCAGTCCTAGAGAGGCTTTGCTGCTTAGAGCGCAAGACCGGCTGGCGCTGCGTGTTTCTCAGAGGCAATCACGATCAGGCGGTGTTGGAATTTCTCAAAGACCCTTCTCATTACAGTGCTTGGCGCGGTTATGGCGCCGCCGAAACGCTGCTCAGTTATGGGGTAATGCCGCCGCGATTCGAAAACGCCTCCGATTTTGCCCGGGCCTGGGATGATTTTTCGCGCAAATTCCCGCCGCATCATTGGGAATTTCTTGCCGGCCTGAAATATTTCCATGTCGAGGATGATTATCTCTTCGTGCATGCCGGGATACGGCCGGGAGTCAGGTTGGTCGATCAGGCGCCGGAAGATTTGATGTGGATTCGCGAGGATTTTCTGTCGCATCGGGGACGCTTCGAAAAGATGGTGGTGCATGGCCACACTCCGGCGCCGATTCCGGTCATGCTGCCCAATCGCATTTGCGTCGACACCGGGGCGCATGCCACGGGCCGGCTGATGGCGTTGGTTTTGGAAGACAAAAAACGGACCTTTATCGAGGCCCGCAATACGGCGCCGCGGCGTGAAGTCATGCCCAGGCTTCAGGTCGTGAACAATTAGGGAGCAATGCATGGCATGGGAGAAAGGCGTTATCGCGCTCGCCTTCACCGTGGGATTTCTATGCTCGGGTTGGGCGGCATTCGCTCAGAACAGCGCCTTGCCCGCGCCCACCGCGAACATGGAAAGGCCGGGAGCCCAAACGGTGAGCCAGCCACAGCCGGTTGTGCCGACGCCGTCGCAGCTCGCGGTGCCTTCTCAAACACCGTCTTCATCCGGCCGGGTCGTCAACGACGATAACTACCGGCTTGGCGCCGGCGACAAGATGAAAATCACCGTCTATGGGGAACAGGATCTCAGCGGCGAGTTTTTGGTGACCGCCAACGGACATGTCCAGTTTCCGCTGCTCGGTGAAGTCCAGGCGGCTCAGTTGACCGCGCAGGAATTCGCCAAGGCGCTGACCGCCGAATTGGGCGCCAAATATCTGCGCAATCCCCGGGTCAGCATTGAAATCCAAAATTACCGGCCCTTCTACATCATCGGCGAAGTGAACAAGCCCGGCGAGTATGTTTATGAAAGCGGACTCACCCTGCACGGTGCCGTTGCATTGGCCGGCGGTTACACCTATCGCGCCAAGGAGTCCGACGTTTATATCCGGCGGATGGGAAGCGAGGCCGAGACCTCTATGCGTGTCACCGGACAGATAAAAATCTATCCCGGCGATGTGGTGCGCGTTCCCGAACGCTTCTTCTGACCGTCAACGCGCCTATTTGCAGTGCACAATGCACTTACTTGGTGCAAGAACCGTCGGCTACAACTTGCCGATAGTCATTTTGATTAGTAATTACGCCACAAATTTGACACGCAAGTTCCCACAATCCCAGCCTGTTCCAATCGAGCGAATAGAGTATGCTGCACCAGCGAAGTGATTTGCGGTGGTGCTTATGGGTGTCGAATACAGCGCGAGAGAGGAACCCGGCATCCGTTGTCAGCGATGCGCGCGGTCTTCGCCCACTTACAGGCTCGCCATTTTGTTTTTCCTCGCCGCCCTACCTATGACTCTTGGCGTTTTAAACGGGGCCGTATTTTCCCGCGAAGCAGGGATCGCTGCGAGTTCCGGTCAAAATGCCGCGGCGAATACGCAGGCATTGGGAAACCAACCCCCAAACCCGGCGTTGGCGATTGGCGCGGAGCATGGAGCGAAGGGAAATCTATTGGCGCTTTGTTCCGGAAGCCCCGGTGCAAGGCCGGGCGCACCTGTCAACTGCAGTCCCCTAGGTTTCACAAGTCAGCGTTGATCTTAAGACCAGCGAAACGGATGCAATGAAGTATTGGGAATATGTCCTCGCCTTTGCCGGTGTGATTGCCGGCCTGCTGCTGTTTTCCGACGCGCCCGCGTCCGCGCAGGCCGTCGGTGTGCTGGAGCGCGAGCGGCCCGCCTATGACGCCAAAGGAATTCCGCTCGGCGGCTTTCGGCTTTATCCGCGGCTGAATTTCGACACCGCCTTTGACGATAATGTGTTCCGGCTGCCCGCGGCCCAGTCCGACTGGTATTTCCGGGAAACGCCTACTTTGCGGCTCAGGTCGCAATGGGGCCAGCATTTTCTGGAAGTGTATGGCGGCGCCGACAACTACAACTATAGCCGGTTTTCCAGTCTGGATTTGACGGATTGGAATATGGGTGCGGCGGGGCGCTACGACATCGCCCGCGGCATTTCTTTGGCCGGCAGCAATACCTATGGCGAGTATCACGAAGCGCTTTACTCACCCAACACTGTGGGAAATCAGATCTCGCCGACCCGGTTTCACAAGAATCACAGCGAAGTCACGGCCTCTTACCATCCCGCGAGCCTGGGGATCGGCGCCGGATTCTCGGTCGATCGCCTGACCTATGCCAGCGTACCGCTCTTGGGCGGCGGGCTGATCGGCAATAGCGATCGCAACCAAAAGCAATATCAGGCCTATGTCCGCAGCTTTTACGATTTCTCGCCCGGCTATACCGCCTTTGTGAAGGTGGCCTATGACAGCCGGGTGTTCGACCAATTTCTCGACCGTTCGGGTTTTCACAGATCGTCCAACGGCTTCAGGCTGGACGGTGGCGTGGATTTGCAGATCACCAATCTGATCGATGGCGAGATCTTCGTGGGTTATTTGGAACAGCACTATGCCCAAAATGTGCCGACCCCGCTTAAGAGCATCGCGGGCCTGGATTATGGCGGGCAACTCAACTGGTATCCCACGCAACTCATGACGGTTCATGTGACGGCGGCCCACACGGTTTCGGACGTCATCATCTCGGGCGTTTCCGCCAGCGAGGATGAAAATGTGAAACTCAGCGCCGAATACGAGCTGGGATACAATCTGATCGCCCAAGCCTATGGCGAATATACTCATAGTAGTTTGCAGGGCAGTTCCCGTTCGGACGATTACCCGTCGGGCGGCATCAATCTGAAATATTTAATGAATGAATATCTCAGCGCCAATCTGAGTTACGACTATAGCGAGCGCGTGTCCAACATCGCCGCCGCCCGCTACCAAGACAATATGATCAGTTTTCGGATCACGGGACATATTTGATTTTATGGCAATCACCGGGTTTTTAGCTTGACGGTACAAAAGACGTTTTTACCTCACGAATTGGAAAACTCGCTCGAGCGGGCGCGGCCGTCTTCACAGATAAGCTTGGTCGAGCTTTTGCGGGTGCTGCGCATCCGCCGCAAGATCATCATCGGCACGACGATCGCCATCGTGGCTCTGGCCATAGCGACCGTGATGCAATTGACGCCGCTCTACACCGCCACCGCCGTCGTTCTGCTGGATCAGCGAAGGAACAGCGCGGATTCGGCGGATTCGGCGCTGTCGGAATTGCCGGCCGACCAGCCGACCATACAAAATCAGGTCCAGATCCTGACCTCGATGAAGCTGATGAATCGCGTGGTCGACAAGCTGCATCTGGAAAAGGACCCTGCCTTCAATCCCAATCCCGGCTTGATGACGCGGCTCTCCCAGAATGCGGCTTCCCTTTATGCGCAAACAATCGAGCCAGTCTTGGCGCCGTATCTCGATCGGTTGCCTTGGTTCAAGCCAAACCGGCGGGTGGACGGCGAAGCCACTCGCATCAGTGCCGACTCGACCAGAAATGCCATCGCGCACCGGCTGCGCGCAAATCTGATGGTCAGTCCAGTCGGGGTTTCGACCACCATCAATGTTTCCTACCAATCGCCCGATCCGCTTCAGGCGGCGGTCATCGCGAACGGCATCGCCGATGCCTATGTCGAAGACCAGCTGGAGGCCAAATTCGAGGCCAACCAGAAGGCCACGCAATGGCTGGCGAGCAGAAGCCAGGATCTGTCCAAGCAGGCGGAGGAGGCCGACGCGGCGGTTCAGCGCTATAAGGCGGCAAATAACATCAGCGCCCCCGTCAACGGCCTGTCGGTGGTGGATCAGCAGATCCGTGACGTCAACAGTCAGTTGGTGATCGCAAAAGCCGATCTGGCGGAGAAGCAGGCGAATTACAACAGCCTGGTGACGTTGCAAGCCGCGGGCAAGGCGTCGAACGCCTCGCAGGTTCTTTCCTCGCCGTTGATCGCGACCTTGCGCGCCCAGGAGAGCGACCTTAATCGCCAGTTGGCGGATCTTTCCAGCCGCTATCTGCCCAGCCATCCCAAGATTCAGGATCTTCAGGCGCAAAAGGAAAATTTCGAGGGCAAGATCAATGAAGAAGTCCAGCGCATCGTCGAATCGATTCGCAATTCGGTAAGTGTCGCGAGCGCGCATGTCAGTTCACTGGAACAGAGTCTGGCGCGCGTGGAGGGGCGGGGAGCCGGTCAGGATAAATCCTCGGTGCAGCTCACTGCCTTGCAGTCGGCCGCGACGTCCGCGCGCTCGATGTATGAAGCTTTCTTGGCGCGGCTCAGCCAGACTCAGGACCGCGAGGGAATTCAGGCGCCCGATGCCCGCGTGATATCCAATGCCGAGGTTCCGGCATCGCCGAGTTTCCCCAAAAAGGGCCTTTCCATCGCGCTTTCCATTCCGGCGGGACTTCTCCTGGGGCTTTTGTTGGCATTCCTCGCCGAGCGCCTGGACAGCGGCTTTCGCACCGTCACCGATGTCGAGGCCCTGACCGGCTTTCCGGTGATGGCCACCGTGCCGGAGGTGAGCGCGGCCAATGGCCAAACGCTGCGCGCCGCCGATATCGTGATCGACAAACCCATGTCGTCTTTTGCCGAAGCCATAAGAGGGCTTCAGCTCGGTCTCATTCTTTCGGATGTCGACCGCCCCGCGAAGGTGGTTCTGGTCACCTCTTCCGTTCCCGGCGAAGGCAAGACCACGGTTGCGGTCAGCCTGGCGCGGATCGCCGCCTCCAGCGGCCTCAGGACTGTGTTGCTGGACTGCGACTTGCGCCGGTCGTCGAGCGGGAAGGCGCTCAGCTCCCAATTCTCCAAAAGCATCGTCGACGTGCTGACCGGCGCGGCGCCTTTGGACAAATGCCTGGTGAAGGACGAAAAGTCCGGGGCGTTCACGCTTCCCTCCGTCAACACGCCGGGAAATCCGGGCGATCTTCTATCGTCGCAAATCATGCAGAAAATCATCAGCCGGCTGCGCGAGAGATTCGATTTCATCGTCATCGATTCCCCGCCCGTGCTGCCGGTCAATGACGCGAAAATCCTGTCGCGGCTGGCCGACTCCGTGCTCTTTGTGGTGCGCTGGGAAAAGACGCCGCGGGAAGCGGTGCTGAGTTCCATTCGCGCGTTAACGGATGTGCGCGCGAATATCTCGGGCATCGCCATGACCCGTGCCGATAATGAAAGGTTCCGGCATTACAGCTACGGGTATCAGGACTACACCGAATACAGCCGGTATCATTTGGAATAGCGGCTCGCGTGCAACTTCAAGTTTGCACGCAAATCTTAATGCGGTTCGACGCGCGAATTTTTGCATGCGTCCTGCATAAAAGTTGAGCGAAAGCTTCTTATTTCAGCGATGAAAAATTTGTTGTGCGCCGCAACGAACAATGGGATTATTGGTTTATATTCAACGAAGGAATCCGTTAGCGGTTGCAATAAAAAGACACGCTGGGGTTGGGGGGGAATCATTCACAGCATTGGAGTAAGCGATGAGCTCGGCAGCATCGAAAAAAGCGATCTCTCCCACCGGTACGGTCATCGCACCGCCTTCCTTTTTACGCGCCAGCAAGGACGAAAGCGCGCTGGTAAAGCAGCGGCTTCTGCATCCGGCGCGGCTGCGGACATTGGAATTTCTGGCGCGTGCGGCCGCCGACATTGCGGCGCTTTGTGTCGCCGTGGCGCTGGCCGGCGCGGCCTCCTGGGTGATCAGCACCCAGATTTTTAACGCGGATTATTACGCATTCAACGCCGCCAATCTCCAACATCGCCTGGGACTGTGGGCCGTCCTGTTTCTTGGCCTGTGTTCCTGGTTCAGCGCCACGGGGGCTTACAGCGCCCGCAATGGCTTGCAGGACGACATCAAGCAGGTGATCAGCGCCGTCACGGTCATGCTGATCATCGACGGTTTCATTCAATTTGCCGGCAAGGAGGAATTCTCCCGGCTTTGGATCGTCTTGGTCTGGCCGTTTGCCGCCGTCCTGATCCCGCTGTTTCGCATCACGGTACGGCGCCTGCTCAATGGCTTCGGCGCCTGGCGCATGGGGGCGGTGGTTATCGGCGGCGGCTCGCATTTCGCCTCGGTGGCGCAGTCACTGGAAGACGATGTCTATGTCGGCTATTCCATCGCCTGCCATCTCAGATTGTCGCGCGTGGCGGAGCGGTCTTTGCGCCAGATCGCCAGTGATTTGGCCGCCGACATGCGGGTGAGGGGCGCGGAAACCGTGATCCTGGTGCCGAGCCCGGCCGAGATGGCGGAAATCGATCGTGTCATCGACGCGCTCAATCTCAATCTGATCGCTTATACGCTGATACCGCCGCTGCAACGCCTGCCTTTCGCCGGTCTGAAAGTACAGACCATGCTCAATTCCGACGTGATCATGATGACGTCGCGGACCGGATTGATGTCGCCCATGCGTCAGGGCCTCAAGCGACTGTTCGACGTGACTGTCTCCGTCCTTCTGATCGTCATACTGCTGCCGGTCTTGCTGGTGGTTTCGGGACTTGTCGCCTGGGGCGGCAGCCCGGTTCTCTACGGGCATAAACGGATAGGCCGGGACAACCGGCCGTTCCGCTGCCTGAAATTCCGCACTATGGCGGTGGATTCCGACACGATTCTCGCCAATCTGCTCGCCACCAATCCCGAAGTCGCCCGGGAATGGCGGCAGAATTTCAAATTGGAGAACGATCCGCGTATCACCAGGATCGGGTGTTTTCTGCGCAAGACCAGCCTCGATGAGCTGCCGCAGCTGTTCAATGTGATACGCGGCGAGATGAGTCTGGTGGGGCCGCGCCCCGTCGTGGCCGATGAGCTGCGCTTCTATTACGGCGAAAGTGCGGTTTACTATCACATGGTGCGGCCCGGCATCACCGGCCTTTGGCAAGTGAGCGGACGCAGCCAGACGACTTACGACCGCCGCGTCTTCCTCGATACCTGCTATGTCCGCAATTGGAATTTGTGGACGGACGTCGCCATTCTGTTCAACACCGTGCCCTCGGTTCTCGGTGGTAACGGGGCCCGCTGATGAAGCCCCAATATACCCTCAGGCCTGGCGAAAATTTGGCCGGCGGCGAGCGCGTGGTCGTCGCCGTTCCGGCGCTGAATGAGGCCGAAGTCATTGAAGGCGTACTTCGCGGCCTGGCGGCGGAAGTGGAAAATTTCGCGGATTTGAAAATCATCGTGGCCGATGGCGGCAGCACGGACGGCACCCAGGCCATCGTGAATCGATTGTCGAACGAACTTTCCTGCATATCCTTGATGATAAATCACCGCATGATCCAGAGCGCGGGGATAAACTTGGTGGCGCGCTTCCATCCCGCCGCCGACATACTGGTGCGCTGTGATGCCCACGCCGTCTATCCCAAGAATTACGTGAAGTCCCTGGTTCAGACGCTGAAACGCACGGATGCGGATTCGGTGGTGGTGCCGATGGATTGCGTCGGGCGCAGCTGTTTCGAGAATGCCGTGGGCTGGGTTTCCGACAGCAGGATCGGATCCGGAGGTTCGGCGCACCGGGGCGGTCACCGCAGCGGCTTTGTCGATCACGGCCATCACGCGGCGTTCCGCATGCCGGCCTTCATGGACACCGGTGGTTACGACGAAAGCTTCCGCCAGAATGAGGATGCGGAGTTCGATAATCGGCTCACGGCGCGGGGTGGGCGGGTCTTTCTCGATGCCGGCATCCGTATCGGTTATCACCCGCGCGGCGATTTTCGCGGACTTTGGCGCCAGTATTTCAACTACGGCTTCGGCCGTTCGCGCACGGCGCGCCGTCATCCGCGCACCGTCAGGCTGCGCCAGCTTGTGGTACCGATGCACTTCTGTGTCTCGATCGCCGCGTTGGTGTTGGCGGCATTCACCCGGCAGGTGCCGTTTCTCGCCTGGCCGCTGCTTTATCTATCCATCCTTCTGGCAACCTCAATGACGCTCGCAGCAACAAAACGGTCGCTTTGCGGTTTGCTGACCGGACCGGCGGCGGGGGTGATGCATACCGCCTGGGCAATGGGCTTCCTGGCCGGACTGGCGCTGACACGCGAAACGCGCGCGCGCCGCGCGCCGCATCAGGGCCGGTTGCAAGGAGGCCCGGCATGAGCGATGGCCTGACGGTCCTGTTGGTGGATCCTTCCCGCTTCACGGTGCCCTATGATGCGCAATTGGGTGAGGGGCTGGTGCAAGCAGGCGTGCAAGTGATTTGGGCGACTCGCCCCGCCCGGCCCCATGAAAGCGAGGAACTGCCGGCTGCCGCGATGCACCCGATATTTTACCGCCGGTTCGATCGCCCGCGCGCCATACCGCGTTTTGCCCAAGGTCCCTTGAAGGCGCTGGCGCATTTGGCGGGATTGGGCCGTTTGCTGCTTCTGGCGGGCCGGGCGGATCTGGTGCATTTTCAATGGACCTTGCTGCCGGTACTGGATGCGGCTGCGATAGGACTGCTGCGCAAATTCCGCCCCGTGTTGCTGACGGTGCACGATTCGGTGCCGTTTAATGGCCATCGCATGCCTTTCTTCCAGCGTTTCGCCGCCGACCTTCCGATCAAGCTGGCACATCGCGTCATCGTTCACAGCAAGACCGCAAAACAGGAATTGGTGCGCCGCGGCATCGCGGAAGAAAAGATCGCCGTGGTTCCGCACGGTCCGCTGCCCTTGAAGGCGGCGCCCCGCAAAACCGGAGAAAGAGACAGTCGCTGGACGTTCGCAATGTTCGGCTATCTCAAGCCCTATAAGGGCATCGATCTGGTTATCGAGGCGGCGGGGGCTCTGCGCGACAAATTCCGCGACAAAGTGCGTTTTGTGATTGCCGGATCGGCGCAGATGGACATCGCGCCGCTCAGGGCCAGGATCGCCGAGCTTGGAATCGCCGATATGGTCGAGCTGCGCGACGGCTATCTCAGCAATGAGGCTTTGGCCGGCCTGCTGGACGATGCCGACTGCATCCTGTTCCCCTATCGCCAAATCGACGCCAGCGGCGCCTATTACATGGCCAAGCCGCTGGGCAAATGGATCGTCGCCAGCGCGGTGGGTGTGTTCGCGGATGACATTATAGATGGTCAAACCGGCGCGCTGGTTCCGCCTTCGGACAGTCGCGCCTTGGCGCGGGCTCTGGAATGGGCGCTGGAAAACCGCGCCAAGCCCGCGCCGGTCCAGACCGCATTGTCCTGGCGCGAGATCGGCGGCTTGACCAAGACGCAATATCGCCTGGCCAGCGGCGGTCCGCGCGCCGCGAAGTCCCATACGGTCACGGAGCCGGCGCCATGAACGGTATAGCCGCCTCCCGCAGAATGGCGCCGTTGGCCGAGGCCGGGGGCGAGACTGCGCGACGCCTGCTTTTCTATGTCTTTGTCGCGGTCATCTATCTGGCGATGTTCGGGATAAGAGTGCTGCCGGATTTTTCCGTGAGCTTCAGCCTGATGGCGGTGTATGGCCTCTGCGCCTGGCTCTTGTTGAAAGGGCAGGCAGGATTTGATCTGCCGTCGCTATTTCTGTTCGCTTCTATTCTTATCATCGGCTGCGCCGCCACCTTCGCCAATTCGGGCGGCTATTTCTCCCTGCCGTCGCTCTTGTTGCTCGCGCTTCTCTATCTGCCGTTCACGCTTTCTCTTTCCCAAGGCCCCCAAACCGAGCGGCTTCGCCAGTACGGTATCAACTGTTTCTGTGACCTGAGCCTCGGTCTGGCGGTTTGCGCCGTCATTCAATACGCCCTGCAATATGTCTTGCATGCCAGCTGGCTGTTCAATCTGGGAACCTTCATACCCGATTGGTTCAGCGCCAGCGGAGTTTGGAACCATTCCGTTCCGGTCAGCGGGTCCTTCAAGGCGAACGGACTGTTCCAGCGCGAACCTTCGGGCCTGTCCATGCTGTTGGGGCTGGCCTTTGTGGTCGAGATGACTGGGGCTCGCCGTTACGGACGGCTGGCGGTCATGGCTTTGGCGATGGCGCTGTCTTATTCGGGAACCGGGATCCTGATCGCCGCGGCGGGATTGCTGCTTCCCACCAACAGCCACGCGTTGCGCCGCACCTTGGCCCTTTTGGCGGCCCTACTGGTCTTCTGGCTTCTTTTCCGGGGCCTGTTGAATCTCGATGTCTTTCTGGATCGCGCCACCGAGTTCGACAAACCCAATACCAGCGGCTATGCGCGCTTTGTCGCGCCGATGGATGTGGTCCAACATGGTTTTGCCTCGTCCTGGTGGGCCCCCACCATCGGCAACGGCCCCGGCACCATCCAGCCGGCCATTATTCGCTACACCACCACTTACGCCATCCACGATCCCACCTGGGCGAAACTGCTTTTCGAATATGGCGTGCTGGGTTTCTCGGTCATGGTCGCCTTCGCGGTCGGTATGGTGCGGCGTAGCGCAGCCCCGGTCGAGCTGAAGATCGCGCTGTTCTATACTTGGTTCGCCGCGGGCGGGATGCTGCTCAATCCCGATATGTTGGCGCTGCTGTTCGGTCTGAGCGCGTTGTGGCGGGCGCCGTCGCTGGCGCCGGTACAAGCCGCGCCCCGGCGTTTCGCGATGGCGAGGGCGGCATGACCAGACCGAGCTTCGCCATCGTCATCACCTGCTACAATTATGGCCATTATGTCGGCCAGGCGATTGAGAGCGCGCTTGCCCAGACCAGGCCCGCCGATGAAATCATTGTACTGGATGACGGCTCGACCGACGATTCGGGAAGCGTGATTTCCAGTTATGGCGGCCGAATAAAGCCGATCTTTCAAAACAACCAGGGTTATAAAGAGGCGATCAATCGCGGATTTCGGGAAACCAGCGCCGATATCGTGCTGTTCCTGGACGCGGATGATGCCCTGCATCCCGCCGCGCTGGAGAAAGTGGAAAAAGCCTGGTGTCCGGGCCTGGCCAAGGTGCAGTTCGACCTGGAGATTATAGACGGCGAGGGCCGGCGGCTGGGCCGGCGCTTTGCCAATTTTGCGCGCGACATTTCCTGCCGCGACACCGCGGCGGCCTTCCGCACCACCGGCACCTATCGCTGGCCGGTCACCAGCGGCAACGCCCATGCGCGGCAATTTCTGGAGCAAGTGATGCCGCTCACGCCGCCGATCGGGCATGACGGTGTGTTGAACACGATCGCGCCTTTGTATGGCGGGGTCTATACCATCGGCGAAGCGCTGGGCCTTTATCGTCTGCATGGCCGCAATATGAGCATGAGCGATGCGCGGGGCGCGTTTCAGCGGCACCCGGATTTCTCGCGCCAGATATCCTTCCGCCGGCGCGAATTCGAAATGCTCCGCGAGTATGCGGGAAGGAAAGGCTTTCCGCTGCCACAGGGAAACTTGTTGGACAGTGAACTTGTCTTCGTCAATTACCGGCTGATGTCGCGAAGGATTCGACAGAATTATGAAGGCCAAGCGGAAGACGGCATTTTGCGCCTGTGGTGGCGGGGCATGCGCCTGTCGGCCGGGGAATCGTCCTGGCGGGCGGTCCTGGCCAATGGGTTCTGGTTGAGCCTTCTGGCCGCGGCGCCGCGCCGGCTGGCCGAGACGATGATTGTGCTGCGCTTCAACCGCGCCGCGTTTTTCCGGTCCGCCCGGGAAAGGATCGACAGGACGCTGGCGCTGATCGGTTTGCGCCCGCGTGCCATGAACGGGATTGCACCAATTGCGAAAGGGACCGGATCGTCCGGTCATGACTGAACGTGGAAGCCGAAGAAGTCCTGCAACGCGCGCGGAGCGGCCCCCTCATCATGCTGGTGCGCCGGGCCTATGCCGCGCTGGTCAGTTTCCTGACCGCCGTGGTGATGCCGCACTTCCTGGCGCCGGAGGCCTATGGTCTGGCCGCCATGTCGGCGGTGCTTTTCACCCTGGGCGATATGTTCAAGGATTTCGGCATGACCTCGGCTCTGATGCGAAAGGGAACCATCAGCCAGGAAGAAGTCTCCTTCCTGTTCTGGTTCAACCTGCTGACGACCTTTGTCCTGGCGGCTCTTCTGGCGGCGAGCTCGCCCTTTGTCGCGGACTTTTTTCATCAGCCGGCCGTGGCCCAGGTGATCCTGCTGTCGTTGGTCGGATTTGTCCTCACGGGTGTTTCCCTGCAGCATCGCATGCTTTTGAGCCGCGACCTGCGCTTCACCGAGTTGGCGGTGATCGATTCGGTGGCCATCACGCTGCAATTCGCCGTGACCTTGATCCTGGCGATCAAGGGCCATGGCGTCTGGGCCATTGTCATCGGCACCATCTGCAACGCCGCATCGAACTCGATTCTCTGTGTCGCCTTGGCGCGCTGGAAGCCGGGACCGCCCCGAATGATCGATGATGCCAAGTCGATTTTCGCGTTTGGTGCCAACACCTCGATCTATTCGCTGTCGGTTTTTGCTTCGGTCAATATCATGGCGGTCATGATCGGCCGCCAAGCAGGCGTCTCCGAGCTGGGACAGTATAACCGCGGCAATGCGCTGCTTTCCTTGCCGCTCAACAATTTGGTCGAGCCCTTGGCCCAGGTGGCGCTGCCGGTCTTGGCGCGGTTGCGCCCCTATGCCAGCGCCTATCGCGATGCCTATCTCCAGTTTCTCACCAGATTGAATTTGGTGGTCATTCCGGCCGCGATTTTTCTGATCGCCGCCGGCCGCCCGTTGGTGATGGCAGCGCTGGGCCCAAATTGGCAGCAAGCGGGGCAGCTTTTGATGCTGCTGGCGCCGGTGGTTGCCGCCCTGGGCTATGGGTATGCGGTTTCCGATCTTTTCATCACCCAGGACCGCTCGCGCGAGCTGCGCATGGTGGGATTGGCGGAATCGGCCATGCGGGTCCTGGCGGTTTTTATCGGCATCCAGTTCGGCATTTACGTCGCGGCGGTTTGCTATGCCGCGGCCACGGTCCTGGCGGTCGCCATCCGGGTTTTTGTCGCCGGACGGTCCGGGCCTGTGAGCGTTGCCGATCACCTCGCGACCGCGCTTCCCGCGCTTCCCCTCAGCGTCGGATGCTTGCTGGGATGCGAGGCGGCGACTTTGCTCGGCCGTCAGGCCGGCCTGACGGCTATGGGCGAGGCGGTGGCACTCTGTCTGGCCGGCGCATTGGGTGCGCTGGCGGCGGGCCTTACTTTCAAGATATCGCGCGCGGCGTTGCTGTCGGCCAGCGAAATATTGCGTCCGGGGCGCGCCTGAGATGAAACATGCGCCGGACCGTGATTTTTCGGGACTGATGGAAGATGTCGCTTTGACGTTCATCATTCCCATTCGCCATCAAGCCAACGCCAAAGACTGGGGCGCGCTCAAGGCGAATCTGGTTGAAACGGTACGTTCAATCGCCGGTCAATCCGATCCCAGATGGCGCGCCTTTATCGTGGCCAATAGCGGTGCCGATTTGCCGCCCCTACCGCAGGGCTTTTCGGTGGTTCGGGTCGATTTTCCGCCTAATGCGATGCACGAAAGAGGCAGCGCTCCGCTGGAGCAGGTCTATCAAGCCTTCCGGATGGACAAGGGGCGGCGGGTGCTTGCCGGTCTGATCGCGGCGCGGCCGCAAGGCCATGTGATGATCGTCGATGACGACGATTTCGTCAGCAACCGCCTGGTGGCTCATGTCGCGCAGAATGCGCAGGCTGATGGCTGGTTCTTGCGTCAAGGCTATGTGTGGGCGCCGGGCGATGGCTTGGTCTATCGCGACGAGGATTTCTATCATATGTGCGGTACCTCGCACATCATTCGCGCCGATCTCTATGCCATTCCCGCGCGGATGGAAGACGCCGGCGCCGATTATATCCAGAACATGCTGGGCAGCCATGTCAAAATCGCGCCCGCGCTGGCGGCACAAGGCCATCCCTTGCAGCCGCTACCCTTTTCCGGCGCGATTTACCGCATCGGTCATCCCGGTGCGCACAGCAAATCCTGGGGCCTGATCGGGAAATGCCTGTTGCCGGGATTGAAGGGCGGCCCGGTGGAATTCATCCGGCGCCTGTCCCGCCTGTATCGGTTGTCGCCGGGCATGCGCGCGGAATTCTTCGGAGCGCCTGATGCGGTTTGAGAAAAATCACCGCGCAAGTCTATCCGGCGTGCGCCGACAATCGGCCCTGCCGATAGTCTTCCTGCAGCAGCCGCAGCCGGACGAGTGTTTCCTCCAGCCGCTCCCGATGACGGCTCTCTTCGCTCAGCTGGCCCGCCATCCCCGACAGTTCTCGCATTTGCTCCAAGGCCTGGGTCCGCAGGGAGCCAAAAATCTGCGGCGTGCGTTTGAGGACACGCTTGATGAAGGCATCGCTGTAACGCGTATAAGTGGAACGCCACTGTTGCCCGTGACGTTGAAAAGTCTTGGCGGATCCGCGTCGCAACTCTTCCATATCCGAAAAATCGATCCAGCCGCCTGTCGCAGTCGCATAGATGCCGCGATGCTGCGACAGTTGAAGCAAGCGGTTGCGCAGTGCCTCCTGAAGCGAACTGGGCTGCAGAAGGCAGGTGGAGATCGTCATGCCCAGCGAGGCCGCCCAGTCCGCCCACTTGAAGGCGAGGAATTCCGGTGTGGTGGTGACCGATATCCAAGGCACCCGCAGCGCATCGGCGACAATGGCCGCGTGCATGGATTCGGCCAGGACCAGACTCGCGGAGCCGATCCGGCGGATCACCAGCTCACTGTCCTGCTGGGGATCGACATAATCGATGCCGGCCTCGCGGCAGATCGAGGGCCAGGTGCCGATGCCCACCGATTTCCAGTGCGGCACGAAAATAACGCCCCGCCGCGGCAAGTTCTGAAAGCGGGGCAGGGCGGCCAGCAAAATCGCGGGATCGGTCAAAGCCAGATCCGGCGCAACCCCCACCGCGCCAGCCGACAACGGTCCTCTAACGCCATAGACCTTGCATTTGCGCGCATCCTTGAGGGTTCGCGGCGGCGCGGCGTACCCGGCGCCCGAGCCGAAAATCACTGTGAACTGATCGCTTTCCAGGCCGCGATCCAGCACCGTGCCGATGCCGATAAAGCGGATGCCGTCGCCTTCGTCCCAAATGCCGGGCAGCATTTCGCGCCAAAGCCATTCGTTGAGATCGTCGCCGAAATTGCCGTGCGCGGAGCGCCAATAGTCGATCTTCATCGTGCCGCGATTATCAGCCAGCGGTGCGCGTTATGCTAGAGAAAACTGATTTTTCGAACACCGCGTCGATCATCATCTCCAATTACAATTATGCGCCCTTCCTGAGAGAAGCGATAGAAAGCGCGCTGGCGCTCGATTGGCCGGATGTGGAAGTGATTGTGGTCGATGACGGCTCGACCGACGGGTCGCGTGACATCATTCGCGGTTTCGGCACGCGTATCCTTGCGCTGTTTCAGGAAAATTCCGGTCAGCTCGCCGCTTATGAAGCGGGTTTCGCGCTTTCGCGCGGCCGCTACATTATATTCTTGGACTCCGACGATCTTCTCGAGCCCCAGATCATGCGGGAAGCCGCTTCCGTCTGGCATGACCGGGTCAGCAAGGTTCAGGTTCAGATGCGGGTGATAGATCGCGACGGATGTCCATCCGGCTCGATCTTTCCGCCCTTCTATGTCGTGCCGTCGCCCGAGCAGGTGCGGCACTGGGTTCTCAGCACCAGCGCTTATCCGACGCCGCCGGGATCGGGCAATGTTTTCTCACGCGCCATGGTGCGCAAGATCTTGCCGGCGCGGGACCGGTTCGATTATGCGGGCGACAGCTATACTTTGGCGGCCGCGCCGGTGCTTGGCGATGTCGTCACCATTGCCAAGCCCTTGGCGCGCTATCGCGTGCATGGCCGCAACGATGGCGCGATGCTTCAGATCGATCCGCACAAATTCAGCGGCGAGCTCAAGCGCGCGCAAAATCGTTTCGACTACATGCGGCGTCTGGCGGAAAAGGAAGGGCTGCACGTGACGGCGCGGGCGACCCGTTTCAGCCTGGCCAATGTGCCCTATCGCGTTTCATCCTTTCGGCTCAACCGCAGCCAGCATCCGATTGAACAGGATTCCGCGGCGCGAATTCTGCGCGATGCGGTCGGCGCGGCGCTCAGGCCCCAGGGGCTTACACGGGGCGCCAGGCTTTCGATTCTGGTTTGGTCGATGGCGGCGATGATGGCGCCGCCCAAAATGGCGCAGGCGCTGATCCGCTGGCGCTTTGTCCCGGCGGCGCGGCCGCAATTTCTGCGCCGGGCGCTGCGCGCATTTCGCGCGGTGCGATAGGAAAGGCTCCAATCATGCCATCAAACTCAGACCAGAAACGGAGTTCCATGCCGACAATTTCCGACCGTCTCGACCAGGTCAACAACCGGCCCACCGGTTTCGACTATATGCGCATCGGCTTGGCGCTATCGGTTATCTTGGCGCACAGTTTCTATTTGAATTATGGCCCCGGCCATGCCGCGGAGCGCGAAGGGCTGTTCGCGAAATTCACGCCCTTGATCGTGCCGATGTTTTTCGCGCTCAGCGGCTTTCTGGTGGCCGGTAGCTTGGAGCGTGCCAAGTCGCTGTTCGTCTTCTTCGGGCTTCGCATTTTCCGCATTTTGCCCGCCTTGACGGTCGAAGTATTGTTGTCGGCGCTGATATTGGGGCCGCTGCTGACGGAGTTCCCGCTCTCGGCCTATTTCCGCGACAGTGCTTTTTGGGCCTATTTCCTCAATATCCTGGGCGAGATTCACTACCATTTACCGGGCCTGTTCATTCACAACCCGACCACGTCGGTGAATGGACAGCTTTGGACGGTTCCTTACGAGCTCGCCTGTTATGTGCTGCTGGGCGCGCTCGCCTGCGTCAATGCCTATAAGCGCGGCTGGCTGTTGATTGCCATTTTTGGCGCACTGCAGGCGCTGCAGATCGTCAATACCATCTATCGCTTCAATCCCAATTATAACGGCGCCGGCGGCTCGACCATCGTATTGTGCTTCGCGGCCGGGCTGCTGCTCTATCGTTACCGCGAAAAGATCGTTTATTCCGCGCCTCTGGCACTTGTGGCCTTGATACTGTCGGTTGTCAGTATCGAGATTCCCAACGCCATCCGCTTCGCGCCGCTGCCGATGGCCTATCTCACTGTCTATCTGGGTTTGCGCAATCCCAAACTCGATAGAATCGTGAGCAGCGGCGATTACTCTTATGGCTTGTACCTTTACGGCTATCCGGTACAGCAGGCCGTTATCGCGCTGCTGCCCGGTATGCGCGAATGGTATTGGAATCTCTTGATCTCCCTGCCCATTGCCGCCGCTATCGCGGCGCTGTCTTGGCATTTCATCGAAAAACCGGTGCTATCCAGGAGAAGCATTCTGCAGAAGATCAATGATGGTCTTGCTGCCACGCTGGAGCGAATCTGGCCACGGACGGTTAAGCCAAGGGCGGTGGCCGATGGTTGATTGGGCGCGCCTGTTATTTTCCGCGACCTTATTGTCGCTGACGCCGTCCTTGGCGCAAGCCGCAGGATGGTCGATGACGTTCAACGAAGATTTCAATGGCGCCACATTGGACCGCGTGGCATGGGCCACGCGCTATATCTATGAAAATGAAAGTCTGGATCATCTCAACGACGAAGCCCAGCATTACCGCGACAATGACAACCACCGGGTGAAAGACGGCGTGCTCGACCTGGTGGCGCGCAAAACCGAAAAAGGCTGGGAGTCGGGGATGATCCGGTCACGCCAGACTTTCTATTACGGCTATTTCGAGACTCGCGTGAAGCTGCCACAGGGGCGCGGCGTATGGCCGGCCTTTTGGATCAATTCCGATTACAGCATCGACGGCCAGTTGACTTGGCCGCCGGAGATCGACGTGTTCGAGTATCCCATCAATGGGCGGCAGGACACCGACAATATGTTCCACTCCGCGGGCTCGACTTTTCCGAAAGGCGCGGAGATCGAATATGCCTATGCCGATCCCAGCTACAGCAAAGCGCTCAAAGGCTATATCGGCCAGCAGCCCCTGAATATGGACTGGCATGTTTTTGCCCTGTTATGGCTGCCGGACAGCTATACGATTTTCCTGGACGGCAAGAAGATTTTCACGCGCGCCTACAAATGGGTGAACAACAAGGGCGAGCCCGCATCGCCGGCGCATATCTTGTTGAATTTCGCGGTGGGCGGTCAGTGGGCGGGGCGCTATGGCATCGACGCGGCGCAATTCCCGCAAGCCTTCTCGATCGACTATGTGCGGGTCTGTCAGTATCTGCAGACCCCTAGCGGGCGCCCCAACTGCCCGCATGGGCCTTCTATGCCGGATCTGAGCCAGACGCGCTATGACGCGCCCTCCGATCTGGAAAAGCCGTTGATCGCGGCCAGCGCAGTCGAACCGGCGCAAGGCTCCTATGTGCTGAAAACCAGTATCGCAAACCTCTCCAGCCTGCCCAGCGGCCGGGCGCTCACATTGAGCCTGCGTCCCGTCAATGCCGGCAACCCCTTGGGGCCCAATCAGGCCCGGGCCTTGGCCAGTTTGGACTTGCCCGAGAAAGCTTCGGACGCGCCGCAATCCTTCACTTTGAATTTCTCGGTGCCGGACCAGGTACCGCCGGGCCGATATGATTTGATGCTCGCCATCGCCGCGCCCCCGGATGCAAAGGGCAAGCCCGGTTTCACACCCGTGTCTTGTGGCGGTGGCATTGCCAAAGCCGCTTCCTGCATTGCCGGAAAAATTGATATACCTGCCGAGCGCTAGAAATTCGACGGATGGATCAGATGAGCAGTGCCTTGCGCAATACGGTCTTGGTGTCGGGCGGCGCCGGCTATATCGGCAGCCATGTCGTCTATGCGCTGCGCCAGCGCGGCTTCACGCCTATCGTCTTGGACAGCCTTGTCACCGGCAACCAATGGGCTACCGCTCATGCCGCGACGTTCCACCAGGCCGATATTGCCGATGCCGATGCCGTGCGGGAATTGTGCCGGACCTTTCGTCCCGCGGCGGCGTTGCATTTCGCTGCCTTCATCGAAGTGGGGGAATCGGTCTCGAACCCGCAAAAATATTTTTCGAACAATCGCGACAAAGCGAAAATCCTGTTCGAGACGCTGTCCGAACAGGGCGTGAATAAGATCATTTTTTCCAGCACCGCCGCCGTTTATGGCGAGCCGGCGCAGGAAGGGCCGATTACGGAGGATTTCCCCAAGCTTCCTATCAACCCCTATGGCCAATCCAAGTTGGAGGCGGAAAATCTGCTTCGCGCTATTCCGGGCGGCACCTCGGTGATCTTGCGCTATTTCAATGTCGCGGGGGCCGCCGCGGACGCGGGATTGGGGGAGGCCCACTATCCCGAGAGTCATTTGATCCCGCGCCTTGTATTGTCGTTGCTGGAAATCCCTGAGGACATACAGCGCGAGCTTGGCCTGGGAAAAGCATTTCGCGTGTTCGGCCAGGACCACAAAACCCGGGACGGATCGGCGGTGCGCGATTATCTTCATGTGCTGGATCTGGCCGAGGCCCATGTTTTGGCACTGGAATATTTGCTTGAGGGGGGGCCGCGCGAAATCCTGAATTTGGGGACGGGCAGGGGCTATTCGGTTTGGGAGATCGTGCGCGCCGCATCGCAAGTCCTGGGCCGCCCGGACTTCAAGCCGCTGGTAGGCGAGCGCAGAGAGGGCGATCCCGCCACTTTGGTGGCGAGCGGAAAGAAAGCCGGCGATGTATTGGGTTGGTCGCCAACACGCGATATTTCCGAAATGATCCGTTCGGCTGCCGCCTGGCATCGCTCGGACGCCTATATCCAGGCGATACGCGCCAAGCTGCCGAGTGCGGTTTCCTGACAGGCACGGGCCTCGCAATCTTGACGGCCACCAGGATATCCCCAAGATCGCCGCGCGTACGGGCGAGGGCGGATCATGAGAAAATTCCTTCTGGCGATAGCGCTTTTGCTGGCGATGGCGCCCGCCCGCGCGCAGGTCCTGCCCAACGTCAATATGGTGTTCGAGCCCCTGCGTCCCGGCAGCATATATAAAGTGGGGGAGCGGGCGGGCTGGAATATCCATGCTCTGTTGGGGACGGCCTATACCAAGTACAGTTACGAGCTGCGCGAAAATAATCTCAAACCCTTGAAGTCCGGCGTGATCGACTTGTCATCGGGATTTGGCACCATCGATACCGTGCTCGATCATCCCGGCATGCTTTATCTGCGCCTGAGCTTTATCGGCGCGCCTGAGCCCGCCACGCTCCCGACAGCGCAGGAACTGAATAAGACGACCGTGGCCGCGGCGGTTGCGCCGGAACAGATACGTCCGGCACGCGCCGAGCCGGCGGACTTTGACAGTTTCTGGGCCGCTAAGTTGGCGGCGCTGAAGCAGGTGCCCGTCAATCCCAAGCTGGTGCCCGCCGCCAGCGACCGCGAGAATGTCGATCTCTATACCGTCACGCTCGACAGTCTGAACTCCAAGGCACATGGCTATCTCGCGGTGCCCAAGGGCGGCGGCAAGCATCCCGCGCTGATCTATTACCAGTATGCCGGCGTCTATCCGCTGCAGAAGAGCCTGGTCACCGACCGCGCCGCCGAAGGCTGGCTGACCCTGGATGTGAGCAGCCACGATATGGAGCCCGACCAAGCCACGGCGCCCAGGGACTATGCCCAGATCGGCAATAGTGACCGCGAGACGTCTTATTTCCTGAACATGTATCTACGCGACACCCGCGCCCTGGATTTTATCCAAAGCCGCCCCGACTGGGACGGCCGCACCATCGTGATCTCGGGCACGTCGATGGGCGGCCAGCAGAGCCTGGCCACCACCGGCCTCAATCCCGGCCGGGTGACGGCGATGATCGTCAATGTTCCGGCGGGCGCCGATTTCAGCGGCGATTTGCATGGCTCCAAGCGCGGTTATCCGCGTTGGCCGGTGGATGATCCCAAAGTGGTGGAGACCGCCCGCTATTTCGATGTGATGAATTTCGCCCCCGCCATCAAGGCCAAGAGCCTGGTGGCCTTCGGGCTCATCGATACCGTCTCACCGCCTTTTGGGATATTGGCCGCTTTCAATCAGATTCAGGGGCCTAAGGAAGCCGTGCCGATGCCCGATTCCGATCACAACAATATTAGTCCGCAACAAGAGGGCGGTTACATCATCCGTTCCCGTCAAGCGCTGGAATCCCTGCGTAAGACCGGCGATTTCTCGCCCAACGAGAATTGGTTCAAACAATGATGCCCAAGGGGAAGCAGATGAAGAAAGCGATTTGTCTTGCCGCGATGGCTGGTATTTGGCTGATGTCGCCGGGCGCCGGCGCCCAAACCCAGGCCCCCTTGCTGGCCTGGGCTCCCCAGCCGATCAAACCCGCACCCTTTCTTGCGCCCAACAAACCGCTCAAGCGGTTGAAAGACATTGTGGCGCGCCATGCCGGAAAGACGGACTGGACCGAGACCGAGGTTCTGACCCGCGATTATATCGGCCAGTATATTTCCATGGGCCCGGGCAAGAAGACGCCTACGGTTTTTTATGCCGACGACCGCGTCTTTTGGTGGGTGGCGTCGGGCCAGATCCGCTTTCGCATTCAGGGGCAGGAGCCTTTCGTGGCGTCGCGCGGCTTTCTGGTACAAGTGCCTTATCGCGTGCCTTACAGTATGGAAACGGTCGGCGATGCGCCGTCGCTGCGCTTTGAAGTGCGCCCTTCATACGAACATCCCAGCTATCCGATTGAGGAAACGCCGGTGCCGGTGCCGGGTTTCGCATACAACAAGGCCAGCTATACCGGCGGCGGCAAGTATGACGAGGTCAACAAGCCCTATCTGGATTTCGAGAAGGAGGTTGTGAACGGAGGGCGCAAGGGCGGCGGCTTCGTCAAGGACGACCATACCTGGGCCAACGTCATTCGTCAGCCGGGCATCCCCACGCCGCCCGCCAGCAATCTCGGTCATTTCCATGAAAATTTCGGCGAGTTCTGGGTCGTGCTGGAAGGCCAGCTCGACTTCCTGATTCAGGGTGTTCCGTTGATCCGGGCCGAACTCGGCGACATCGTTTTCGCGCCTGAAGAGCGCTACCATCGCGCCACTTCGGCGGGAACTGGCATGTCGACCAGGCTGGCCATCACCCCGCGTCCGCCAAGCCTGCACTATGAACAGCCCGACCGCACGGGCGGCGAATAGCTTCGCGCCTGCAATAGTATCATCAGTTCGTACACGGAGCGGCCGGATGGTTAAAGTCGCCACTCTATGAGAGAGACGGCTTGCTGGCCTCAGGGCCCGTGTCGCTTTGTTGGCAAGCGGCTGGTTTATTGATACTTTCGGACTACTTCCAAAAGGTCTCTTTGCGAACCGGTAGGTCTTTGCACCAGGTCCTTGCATTGAAGGGGAAAAATGATGCGTCGGGGGGCGCGCAGAACGGATCCGCACAGCCGGGGCGGAGTCGATGACGTTGGATAAGCCCGTGCCCGACGAACAGGACAGTCAATCCACGGTCACCACCCTGGCCGATGTCGCGCGCCGGGCCGGCGTTGGCGAAAGCACGGTATCGCGCGTGCTGCGCAACAAGGGTTCGGTCTCGCAAAGCACGCGTGAAAAGATTCTCAAGGTCGCCGCCGACCTGCATTATGTTCCCAATCGCATAGCCGGAACTTTGGCGTCGATGACCTCCAAGCTGGTTGGGGTGGTCATTCCCTCGGTCGGCAACACGGTGGTGCCCGAAGTTCTTGCCGGCGCCAATCAGGTTCTGGAAGATGCGGGCTTCCAGCCGGTGATCGGGGTGTCGAATTACGATCCCTTTCGCGAGGAACAGCTGATTGAATCGATATTAAGCTGGCGTCCCGCCGGCCTGCTTGTCGCGGGTTTGGAACATACCGAGCGCGCGCGCGCGATGATGAAGGGTTGCGGCGTTCGCGTCGTCGAGCTGTTGGACACGGACGGCGAGGGGATCGATATCGTTGTCGGCTCATCGCAGCGTCTGGCGGGCCGCAAAAGTTGCGAGCATCTGTTGGCGCGCAATTACCGGCGGATCGGTTATGTCGGCCACGACATCACCATCGATGTGCGCGCCGGTAAACGATTCCAGGGCTTTCGCGACGCCATGACGGACAATGGCCTGCGCATCATCGATTCCGAACTTTTTCCCGGCGGCGGCTCGTCCGTCGAAGCCGGGCGGGTGGGATTGGCGCGGTTGCTCGAAAGACAGAACAACCTTGATGCGATCTATTTTTCCAACGACGATTTGGCGATCGGCGGATATTTTCACTGCCTGGAGCATGGCATTTCGGTTCCCGGTCAGTTGGCCTTGTTCGGCTATAACGGTCTGGAGATCGCGCGGCTGACGCCGCAACCGCTATCGACCATCCGCTCTCCCCGGGTCGCCATGGGGGAGGTTGGGGCGAAATTGCTGCTCGCCGGAGGCGGGGCACAGGTCGCGGATCTGGGCTTTGAACTGATTGTAGGCGCTACCAGCTGACGTCACTTTATATCTGGCAGGGCTTTCCGGGGTTCTGAAAGAACATTATATATCAATGGCTTGTTTGGGTGTGTGCTTTTACTGCCGCAGCCCCGGGTGAAATAATGGTAGCGCTTACATTTTGGTTGGCAGCGCTGCCAAGCTTCAATAGTTTGTCGTCAAGAACTCAAAAGAATCTTTAGGGGGAATAATGACCAATCGCAAATTCAATAAGCTCGCGCTCATGTGCGCGGCCAGCGTCGTTGCCTTGACCAGCGGCGCGCAGGCTCAGGGCCAAACCCCGGCCACCGAGACCGTTACCGTTACCGGTTCACGCGTCATTTCCGACATCAGCCTGTCGCCGACACCGATCACCGCGGTGAGCGCCGAACAGTTGCAGGCCACCACCCCCACCAACATTCCCGACGCGCTGAACAAGCTGCCGGTCTTCATCGGCGGCCGCACCCCGCGCAGCCAGGACAATGCCAGCCGCAATACCTCGGGCAACGTTCTCAATCTGCGCAACTTCGGCGTTTCGCGCACCCTGATCCTGCTCGACGGCCATCGCGTGCCCGCTTCCAACCAGGACGGCACGGTGGACGTGGATACCTTGCCTCAGATGTTGATGACCCGCGTCGACGTTGTGACCGGCGGCGCTTCGGCGGTGTACGGCTCCGACGCTGTGGCCGGCGTGGTCAACTTCGTGCTCGACAAGACCTTCACCGGCTTCAAATACAATATGAACGCCGGTATCTCGAAATATGGCGATGCCGCCGAGCATCAGTTGGGCATGGCCTGGGGCACGAGTCTGTTCGGCGGCCGCGGCCATTTCGAAATGGCGGCCCGCCATTTCAACCAGGACATGGTGCCGATCGACCATCGTCCCTATGGCTTTAACATGAACAGCTGGGTGCAGGCCGGCGCCGGTACGCTCGCGGCGCCGTTCGTCAACGTGCCCTACGGCCATACCCTCAACCAGTCTTTCCACGGCACGATCAATTGCGGCGCGTCTTGCCCGGCCAACAACTTCACCTTCAGCGCTCCTGGTGTCATCAGGCCGCTGCAGCGCGGCATTCCCACCACCACCGCCAATCTCGAACAGGGTGGCGACGGCGGCTACAATCCGGTCGGTACCTGGCGCGCCAAAGTTCGTAGCGAGGAACTTTTCGGCCGCATGAGCTATGACATCACCGACGATATCAACGGTTATGTCCAGGCGAGCTGGGCGGAGTCCGGCAATTTCTCCAATTGGAGCCCCTGGGTCGTCAGCTCCGCGGGCAGCCGTCCCAACACATTTTTCGCCACCAACCCATATCTGACCGCCGCTGCCGCTCAGGCGTTGGGCGCGGGTCTTGCTGGCGCCCCCACGCAGACGAGCGGCTACCGTTATCTGCCGGCGCCTGTTGTCTCGCCGCAGACGGGCACCACACCGCCGCCGCCGCCCACCAACACGCCCTTCTTCGCGGCGCCGTCCTATAACTGGAACAATATCGACGGCAAGGACGCGCGCAGCCAGGGCCGCATCTACAACACCCAAGGCGTGCAGCGTAATGTGAGCATCGAAGCGGGTCTCACCGGCACCATCGGGCAATTCGCCTGGGATGCTTATTACAACCACGCCGAAAGCCGGTTGCAGGTCAAGAATCCCCATAACACCGACAATGCCAAATATCTGGCGGCCTTGGATGCGGTGGTCGCGCCAGCCAACACCAAGGTGAATGGCGTGGATATCGGCGGCACTATCACCTGCTGGGTCAACACCCAGCCGGCCTTCGCCAATCTCTATCCGGGCTGCCAGCCCATCAATGCTTTCGATCCCGGCGGCCCCTCGGCGGCGTCCTTCGACTATTTGTCGACCCCCACTTGGTGGAACCTCACCCAGGTACTGGACAATATCGGCGGCACCGTGCGTGGCGGGTTGGGCTTCGGCCTGCCTGCCGGCGAAATCCAAGCCGCTGTGTCGGGGGAAATGCGCTGGTCCACCTACACCATGGCCAGCCAGTTCCTGCCCACCGACTTTGTGAATTGCACGGGCCTGCGCATGTGCCTTGCCAACGGCGCGGCGCCGGTGCGCTGGGTGCAGAACGTCAATGCGCCCGTCGATGTCGCCAACAATGTCTATGAATTCGGCGCCGAGTTTAACATTCCGCTGATCAAAGACGTGCCGATGTTCCAGGATCTGTCGACGGACATTGCCGGCCGTTACACCAACTATTCGACTTCGGGTGAAGCCTATACCTGGAAGGTCGGCGCCAACTGGCATGTCGACAATAACATCAAGTTCCGCGGCACCATGTCGGTCGACATTCGCGCCCCCAACCTGAACGATCTGTTCCAGCCCGTGGGCATTTCCTCCACCGGCTTTACCGATCTGTTGACCGGCGGCAACAACAGCACCCAGCTGGTCAATCGCGGCAATGCCACCCTGACCCAGGAAGTCGCCCATACTTACTCGCTGGGCACCGTGCTGACGCCGGAATTCATTCCCGGCCTGACCTTCTCGGTGGACTGGTACACGACCCATATGTCGGGCGCGATCACCCAGATCAGCTATCAAAGCACCCAGGTGCAGCAAATCTGTCTCAACAGCGCACCCACCTACAATTCGCCCTTCTGCTCGCTGGCGATCCGTCCCATTACCAATCCGGCGGATCCCAACTACAAGAGTCCCACGGCGAACTTCCCCCTCCAGGTGCTGGCTTCGCCGTTGAACGCCGCCAAGCTGGCGATGGAAGGCTTCGACTTCGAAGTCGATTACAACTGGGATATGGAAGATGTGGTTTCCTGGTGGCCGGGCATGGTGACCTTCCGCCACCTGATGACCTATCAGCCGGTCAACAACACCCAGAATATACCGGGTGCCTTTACCACTTGGCCCGCTGCGCCCAAGACGCGCCAGACCACCTTCATCAACTATCAGGTCGGCGATTGGGGCCTGGCGATGCAGAACCAGTGGCTGAGCGGCTTCAAGAAGGCCACCAGCGACAATGCGCTGAATGGTCCCAATGGTGGTACCCAGAACTATTCCTCGCCGCGCGTCGGGTCGATGAATATTCTGGACGTGACGATCGACCGCCGCTTCGACCTGTGGGGCGGCAGCGCCGACCTGTCCTTCACGGTCAACAATATCGGCAATACAAGGGCGCCGCTGTGGCCGACCAATGCGTCCAACCCCGGTCTGTTCTACCCGACCAACGGCATCCACGACGATATGGGCCGCTACTTCGTCATCGGTCTGAAGGGCAACCTGTAACAACCGTCTTCCTAGGGGGCCGGCCGGCGCTGCGAAAGCAACGCCGGCCGTTCTTTTTGGGTCTGGCTTTTTTTGCGATGCCGGGATGAACTTGCTCTAACCTGTCTTTTTCGAGCGCCCGGACCATGAACCGCAAGCAGCGCCGCGCCACCAGCAAGAGTCAGCCGCCGCCGGCGGATCTTTTCGCGCGCGCCGCGCAATCTCACCGGGACGGACGTTTGGCGGAAGCCGAGCAGCTTTACCGGCAGGTCTTGGCCGGCGATCCCCGGCATGCCGACAGCCTGCACCGGCTGGGTGTCATCGCCTATCAAAAAGGACGCTACACCCAGGCAGAGGCATCATTGCGCAAGGCGATTGCGCAAAATCCTCAAGTCCCCGCTTATCATTCCCATCTCAGCCTGGCACTCGATGCCCAAGGCAAGCTGGATGAAGCAATCGCCTGCTGCCGGACCGCCATCGACCAGAATCCGGACCTGGCTGACGTCCATAACAATTTGGGCGTGCTGTTGCAGCGGTTGCAGCGCCCCGAGGAAGCCGTTGCCAGTTATCGCAATTCTATCGCGCTGGGCGCCGGCTTGCCCGAGGTTCACAACAATCTCGGCAATGCCTTGCTGGCGCTCGATCATGTGGGCGAGGCGGCGGAAAGCTACCGTAAGGCGGTGGAATTGGCGCCCGGCTTTGCCGAGGCTCACGCCAATCTCGGCGGCGTTCTGCAGGCCCTAGGCCGGCCGAGCGAGGCCATTGCCCATTTCCGCCGCGCCCTGGAAATCGCACCAAATATCGCACTGGGCCAGCCGGACATTCTCACCAACCTTGCCTTGGCCTATTGGGCGCAAGGGGACACGCAAGCCGCGATGGAGGCGGTCATCGGCGCTTTGGGACGACACGAAAGTACGCAAGCCAAGCGGGCCTTCGTTCAATGCGTCAAGACTCTACAGTTCGAGGAGGATGCGGGGCCGCTGTCGGCTCTGTTGCTGCGCGCTTTGTGTGAAGGCTGGGACCGGCCGGATGATTTGGCACCGGTTTGTGCCGCCGCGATTCTGCGCAGTCCACAGATCGCGGCGCTAACGGCGCGTCCCGGCGACGATGTTGTCTTCGACGATGATAGCCTGGCTGCGCTGGCGCAGAATCCGTTGTTGGAAGCCTTGCTTTGCCGCACGCCAAATCTGGATATCGAATTGGAACGGCTTTTGACCTTGGCGCGGCGCCATTTGCTGCAGCGGTGCGGCCGTGAAGCGGATGGGACCTTGGATTTCCACGTCGCCTTGGCCCGTCAGTGTTTCATCAATGAATATGTATTTTCGCTGGCTGACGGCGAACTGGATCAGGCCCGGCGGTTGCGCGAGGAATTGGATGCAGGCCTGGAAAATGGCGATGCCGTGGCGCCCTGCCGAGTTGCCGCGGTGGCCACTTACTTTCCGTTGGCATCACTTTCGCCCCGGCTGACGGAAAGGAAATGGCCGGGGGCCGTTTCCGCTCTGCTGGTCCAGCAGATCGAGGAGCCGGCGGAGGAGCGGCGGCTGCAAGTGGAAATCCCGTGCCTGACGCCGATCTCCGATTCCGTCTCTCTGCGGGTCCAGGCGCAGTATGAGGAAAATCCCTATCCGCGATGGGTCGCGGCCGGCGCGCCGGATGCACCGCAAGAGCTTGCCAGCTACCTGCGCCGGAAATTCCCCCATGTCTGCATCGCGGGCGATGGGTCGGGTCCCGCCGCCGAGATATTGGTGACGGGCTGTGGCACCGGCCGCAATGCCATCGAAACGGCGCAGCAATTCAAGCATGAACGGCTTTTGGCGATCGATCTCAGCCGTAACAGCTTGGGTCACGCGGCGCGCAAGTCGAAAGGGCGCGGCGATATAGAGTGTGCCCAGGCCGATCTGCTCGAACTGGGGTCGATCCCGGAACGCTTCGACTTGATCGAGGCGGTGGGCGTGCTGCATCACCTGGCCGACCCCTATGCAGGCTGGCGGGTGCTGTTGTCGCTGCTCAAGCCGGGCGGCTTCATGCTGGTGGGGCTTTATAGCGCCGCGGCCAGGCGCGATCTTGCGGCGCCGCGCGCTCAAATTGCCGCCAAAGGTTATGAAACCACCGCCGACGATGTGCGCCGGGCGCGGCAAATGCTGGGGCAGAGCGGCGATCTCGCGCATGTCGCGGCCTATCCGGATTTCTTCGGCATCAGTACCTGCCGGGACCTGCTTTTTCATGTTCAGGAGCGGGAATTCTCCCTGAACGACATCGGCGCCTTCCTCACCGCCGAGCGGCTCAATTTTCTCGGCTTCGCGATCGAGGACAAGGTGCTGGCGGACTACCGGCGGCGCTATCCGCAAGATTTGGCCGCGCGTGATCTTGATCATTGGCGGGAATTTGAGGCCGGCAATCCCGATTGTTTTTCCGGCATGTATCAATTCTGGCTGCAGAAGGCTCTATAATCCCGCATGGCCAACCATCCTGCCGTTCAACAAGCTTTGGCGCGGGCCAATCAATCGGCACAGGCCGGCGACATGGCGGGCGCCGAGCGGTCGCTGGCGCCGCTTTCCCTTCTTGGTCTTCAGGGCGATCCGGAAGTCTTGAACATGCTGGGCGCGATACGCCTGTCGCAAGGCCGCCTCACCGAAGCGGTAGCGCTTTTGTCCCAGGGTCGAACTGCGGCGCCGCGCGAGCCCATGCTGGCTTGCAATCTGGGCCGGGCGCTCGCGGGCTTGGGCCGTGTCGAGGAAGCCCGCGAGGCTTTCCAGGCCGCCATCAAGCTTCGGCCCGATTTTGTCGATGCCAGATTTGAGGCTGCGCAACTGGCGCATCGCACCCGCCAATTCGATGAAGCCGAAAAAGCGTTTCGCCAACTGCTCAGGATCATGCCCGGCCATCTGCATGCCAAGATGGCGCTGGGCGCGGTGCTAGCCGACGGCGGCAAGCCTCAAGAGGCGGAGGCGCCGTTGCGCCGGGCACTGGAGGAGGCTGCCGATCCGCGGCTTAAGGCGCAGGTCCATCTCCATATCGGCATGGCTTTGCGCCGCCAGCGCAGGGACGAAGAGGCGCTGGCGGCCTGCGACGAGGCCGAGAAGCTCGATCCCATGGTGCCCGATCTGGCGCTTCATCGCGCCGAAGCGCTGCAAAATCTTCAGCGCCCCGACGAGGCGCTGGCGGTGCTGCGCGATCATCTGGCGCGCAATCCGGGCGATCCGACGGCACACCACCTTTATAACGATCTCTTGCACCGGCTGGGCCGCAAGGAGGAGTTCCTCAAATCCTATGACCGGGCGCCGCAAAGCCGCCCGCTGCTCCTGGGCAAGGCCTTCTTTCTTGCCCAGGAAAAACGCGACAGCGAAGCCCATGCGATGTATGCCGCGATGTTGGCGCGCGATCCAAACGATCCGATTGCCGGAATCGGCATCGCCAATGCGCTGACCATGATGAAGCGCCATGACGAAGCGGGCGCGGCCTATGACGCGTTGATCGCGCGCCACGGCGGCTCGGTCGACCTGTATCGCCGTGCCGCCGAACCCGCGCTGCTGCGCGGCGACCCGCAAAAGGCGGCTTGGCTGTGCGAAAAGGCCTTGGCGCTGGCGCCGCGGGAAGGCTCGTGCCTGGCGCTTCTCAGCATCGCCTCGCGCATACTGGAAGACGGACGCGACGAGACGCTCAACGGCTATGACAGCCTGGTGCGTATTTTCGATCTCGAGCCGCCGGAGGGTTTTTCCGGCATGGCGGACTTCAATGCCGAACTCAATCAGGCGCTGGACCGGCTCCATCACGGCACCGGCGAATATCTCGGCCAGTCCTTGCGCGGCGGCAGCCAGACACCGGACAATCTGTTCGGCGCCGGTCATCCCTTGATTGAGAAACTCCAGGCGCGGATCGATTCTGCGGTGACGCGCTATATCGCCGAGCTTGCGGAAGATGCGGCGCACCCCTTCCTGTCGCGGCGCGCCCAGACTTTCCGCTATTCCGGTTCCTGGTCGTCGCGGCTCCGTGATTGCGGCTTCCACGTCAACCATCTCCATCCGCTGGGCTGGATCAGTTCTTGCTATTATGTGGCGGTGCCCGATGCCGCCAAGGACGAGACGGCGCGCCAGGGCTGGATCAAATTCGGCGAGCCTTCGTTCGAACTCGCGCTGAAAAATCCCGTGCGCCGCGCCATCCAACCGCATCCCGGGCGGCTGGTGCTGTTTCCTTCTTATATGTGGCACGGCACCATCCCGTTTCGCGATACAGCCGCGCGCACCACCATTGCCTTTGATGTGGTGCCGCTACACGATGGCTAACTTCCAGCAAATACAGTGACTTAGGCGGGATTTTGATCCGAGCTAGAACTGTCAATATCTGGTCAATCGGTTCCGGGATAGTATCCGCGTCATTGGTGGGTATCACGGCGGGTCGAATGTCTCGAAATTTTGTTTCCATATTTTTGTTGCTGACGGCGCTCGCCTGGCCGCTGACGGGCGCGTTCGCAGCCGTGGATCCGAACCTTTCGCTGCGCGACTCGCCCTTTGAGCCCAAGATCGCCGCGCTGATGCTCGAAGCGGAACGGAATATCAGAGCCGGCAAGGTGAATGACGGCCTGCGCATCCTCAATCTCGCCCAGAATTTGGCGCCCAACAATCCCTATGTGACAGCGCGATTTGCCATGGCGCTGAGCCAATTTGGCGATGCTAAGGGTGCGCTCGATCGGTTGCGCCGCGCTCAACGCATGGGCGCGCCCGAGGAGGTGGTGCTGGGGCCGATGCTGGAGGCCATGCTCACCATGGGCCAGAACCAGAATGTTCTGGACCTGTTTCCTGATCCCGGCCCCAGCAAGCAGACTTATACCGCGGGCATAGTGTTGCGCGCCCGGGCCGCGGCACTGCAGGTACTGGGCGATCCTGCCAACGCCGCGGCGGTGATGAAACGCTCACTGGCCATCCTCAAAGATTTTGACGGGTTGATGACCGCGGGCCGCATCGAACTGATGCAGGGCAAGTACGATTCGGCGGAGACGCAGGTCGATGAAGCCCTCATGCTCAGACCGGGCAGCATCGATGCCACGATCCTGAAGGTGCAGCTCGCGCTGCAAAGGCGGCAGTTTGCCCGGGCGCGGCAGCTGATTGAAAAACTGGCGGCGGATAATCCCAACAGCCTTTCGGCCCTGTTTATGCGCATCAAGGTCAATCTCTCGACCGATCGTGCCGACAAGGCGGAAGCCGATATCGACCGCATTCTCAAGGAAGCGCCGACAATGCCGTTCGCGCGCTATTACAAATCCATTGTTCTGGCCCGCCACAATGATCCCAAGGGCGCCTGGGACATTGCCAGCACCCTGCCCAAGGAATTCGTCCAGACCGATCCCAATGTCGCGCTCAATGTCGCCACCATGGCGGTGGCGGCCGGCTATATGGACAGCGCCGCCGCCCTGCTGAATGTGGTAGTGTTCCGTTTTCCCTATCTGATGGATGCGCGCCTGCTGCTGGCCGACTTGCGGCTGCGCCAAAACAGCCCGCAACATGCGGCCAATGTGATGCAGTTGGTGCAGGACTCTCAGGATGCACGGGTCTTGATTATCTTCGCCCGTATAGCCTTGGCAAAAAAAGATAACGCCACCGCTCGCAAATATATTCAGCGCGTCTTGGAAAGCGGCGGCGGCGAGGAACTGCGCGCCCTGGACAAGGCGATAGCGTTAAAGAGCATGGACGATTATCTGGCGCGCAATCCGGGCGACAAGCTGGCGAGAAAGCACCAGGCGCTGTTGCTGCTGGGCTTCGGCGAATTGACCAGGGCCAAGACTCTGTATGAGCAGCTGGTGCGCGACGACCCCAAGGATGCGCTGGCCCTCAACAACCTAGCCTGGCTGGTGGTGCAGGAAGATCCCCGTCGCGCCCTGGGATTGGCGCAGAATGCGGTGAAGGAAAATCCGGAGCTGGCCAACTATCTCGACACTTTGGGCACCATGCAGCTCAATCGCTCCGACTTTGGGGGCGCGGTTGTGACACTACAGAAAGCGCACGACCTGGCGCCCGACAATGCCGACTTCGCCTATCATTTGGCTCTGGCGCTGGAAGCGGCGGGCCAGACCGCCCAGTCCCAGGCGCTGCTGCAGGTTCTGGTAAAGCGGGGCGGCTTCGGCGATTTGGAGGCGGCCAAGAATCTCTTGGCCAGCAAGCTCAAAATCGCACAGGAAACCCAGGGGAAGAGATGACGGTCCGTCAGGTTCCTAGGTCTTTGGATTGTAAAGGAGATTTACAATTTTGGGGACCAGGGGTTGTGCCATTTTGGACAGACCTTTGCTTCCAAGGGCTTAGTTTTCCGGCACGTTTATTGCTTTGCTAGAGGCAACAATATGTTTTGGGCGGTGGCTATGAAGCGCTTTTGGTTAATTTTGTTCGCGATGTTGGGTCTGGCCGTGCAGGCCGTGCCGGCCTCGGCGGCTATTCAGACCTTCTATTTGAACTGCAATACCAATGCTTGTGCCACCACCAGCACCCTTTATGGCACGGTCACCCTAACCGAAAGCGGCTCCGGCGGCAGCGCCAAGGTCACGGTCAGCGTGAGTTTGCAGCCCAATTATACTTTCAGCGGCAGCAACAACGTCTCGTCGTTCCTTTACAATTCGGGCGCCGCCACGGTGACGATGTCGAACTTTGTCGGTGGCAATTTCAACGCTACCAGCAACACCAACGGCGCGATCGTCGCCTCGCCTTTCTCCACCAGCGTCCAGGCGCTTTGCTTCCTATCGACCTGTTTCGACTATGGGGTTCAGAAATCCAATAGCTCGTCGCAGCCGGCGTCGCTGGCCTTTGACGTCACCAAGAGCGGTGGCATGACCATCGCCGATTTCCAGGACAATGACGGCGGCGGCTATTATTTTGCCGCCCAGATCCGGACAGTGGCTAGCAGCACCCTGTTCTGGGTTGCTGCTAAGGCGCCGGAACCCGCGACTTGGGCGATGTTCTTTGCCGCCCTGGCTGGCCTGACGGTACTTTATCGCCGCCGCAAGCTGGCCCGCGCCTAAGACGCTCCAGATAGAATAAGCAACGCCGGCGGCTTCCGCCGGCGTTTTCTTTTATGGGCAGGCGGTGAACAATACCGGCAGGGTGCCGCCTTCGGGCGGCCCGTAAGGGGAGGGGCTGTTGCAGACGATTCCCGCTTCGGCACTTGTGTTAATCTTTGCCCTGGCCGCGCCGGTCCAGGCACAACCTGCGGTTCCAGTGCAACCTGGCCTGGCAAGCGACGGGGCCTTTATAAGCGGCGCGCGGTTGCTGCAAATGTGCCAAGCCCAGAACCCCACCTGTACCGGCTATGTGGCGGGGGTGGTCGACGCCCTAGCCCCCCTGTCCGGGCCCGGCAGACCCCTCCCGAACAATTCCCTGGCCAGCTTTTGCGCCCAAAAACTGACCATCAAGCAGGTCATCGCCGAGTTCCAGAAGTTCCTGAAGGCCAATCCGGAAGGAGCCCAGACCAATGCTGCCCAGCTGATCGGCGACGCGCTCCACTTAGTCTATCCCTGCGGCGGGAAATAAAACGAGCGCATGACCGCCAAGCTCAGCAGCGCAGGGTTGTAATTAATTTTTCCAAACAGTTCCCAAATGTTTTCCGTGACTACATCTAACCCCCCGTTTCGATTGCAAAATCGAATCTGGCACGATTCATGCGAGTTTTTCGGCAGGATTTATTCTTTTTGGGTTGGGGAGATTTCAAATGTTACGTTCCAAGTTGCTTGCTGCGGCCGCAATCGCACTGCCGATGATGGTCGCCGGTGCCACCAGCGCACAGGCCAACATCATTGGCCTCACCATTGATGAATCGGGCAGCATTTCCCCCGGCGACTGGACCCTGCAGAAGCAGGGTTATGTCAACGCCCTCAATGCACTGATGCCTTCGGTTTATGGCCAGAACCACGCCATCGGCGTCTGGAGTTTCGACGATACCGTCAGACCCATCTTTGCCGTTCAGGTCATCAATAACATAGGCCAATTGAATGCTCTGACAGCCGCCATTGCCGGCATGACGCAACATCAAGGCGCCACCGCGATCGGTAACAGCATCCTCGCCGCCACGACCGCGATCACCGGTTTCGCCGGCGCGAACTGCCTGGCCAACCCCGGCAAGTGCCTGATCGACGTCTCCACCGATGGCGTGAACAATACTGGCACGGACCCCGCCACTGCGACCACCACCGCGAACGCGGCCGGCGTCAAGGTGAACTGCCTGCTCGTGGGTGCGGGCGGCAACTGCGGCTGGAACGGAACCGGTCTGGACTTTAATGCGACCAGCTTTGCCCAGTTCGAGGCGGCTATCAAAGCTAAGCTGTTCGTCGAGTTGGGTCTGCCGGAGCCGATCACCATGAGCCTGTTCGGCGCCGGTCTGATCGGTGCGGCCGCTCTGCGCCGCCGCAAGAACAAGACCGCCTAAGTCAGGTCTTGATTGAACAAGAGAACGGCGGCCCTCGGGCCGCCGTTTTCGTTTGTGTCGGCCCGTGCCGCTTTCGCTTCCGGTTTACCAAACCGTGCCGGAACGCTAGTGCCCGACACAATTCTCGCCTAACGTCCGCCAGGGTGTGCGACTTCGGAGGGCAGAGTGGACCGGGGCCCAAATAACAGGTTGAGAGTTTTTTTGCTGGCGACCGCCATGGGCGGTTTGCTGATGGCCGCCACCACGGCATCGGCCGATGTCCCCAAGCCCAGCGCCGCGGTGCAGGGCCGCAACGCCGAGGCCCAAAAGTATCTTGCCGAGGGGCAGGCGGCGATGAAAAGCGGGGATTTTCGCCTGGCTCTCATCAAGATGAAAAATGCCGTTCAGGCGGCGCCGGCCAACACCGAAACACGCATTCAGTTTGGTCTTGTGCTGTTCCAGAGTGGGGATGCCGCCGGCGCTGAGCGGGAAATACGTCAGGCCCGCAGGGATGGCGCCGCCGAGGACGTGGTTGTGCCATATCTTCTCAAGTTCATGGCGGTACGCCAAAAGTACCAGGAATTGGTCGACGAGTTTCCCGACCCCGGCACCTCCAAGGGCCCCATGACCGCGAATATTCTGAAGGCGCGGGGATTTGCGCTTCAAAGATTGGGCCGTCCGCAAGAGGCCAGCGATGCGGTGGATCGTGCCCTCAAGCTGGAACGGGATGGACAGAGCCTGCTCGCCAGAGCCAACCTGGCACTGCAACAGGGCGATCTTAAGGCCGCCAATCAATTTGCCGATGAAGCGATCAAGAGCGCGCCTGCCGACATCGAGATCGCCGTCTTCAAGCTGGGTGTGTTGAAAGCCAGCAAGGACAATGCGGGGGCCTTGGCCTATGGCGATCAAATGCTTGCCAAATTCCCCGGCAATCTGCAGGCCCAGTTCGCCCATATCGAGCTGTTGTTGAGCCAGAGACAAGACGCAAGGGCAAGAGCCGAGATCGACAGCCTTGCCGCCAAGCGGCCGGAGTTGCAGATGCTGGTCTATTACAAAGCTCTGCTGGCGTCGCGGAAGGGCGATAGCAAGGGCGCCTGGGACCTGGCGGTGACCATTCCGAAGGAATTGCTGCAAGCATCGCCCGACATCGGGCTGCGCGTTGCGCAAATGGCGGTCGATGCAGGGCACAAAGATTCGGCTGCCGACATTCTAGGCACGGTGTTGGGAAGAGATACGGGCAATCTGACGGTGCGGCGGCGGCTAGCCTCGCTCTATCTCGAACAGGGCAACGCCAAATCCGCCCTCAATGTCTTGGCGCCGGTCCAGGACACCTCCGATCCCGAAACGGTGAGAGTGTTGTCCCAGGTTTATACCGCGATGAAACGCCGGGACGAAGCGCAAGCGGTGCTCAAACGATTGGGCGCGAACAAAGACCATGCGCTTCTGGAATTGCGCGCGGGACATACCGAGCAGGGCATCGCCGAGCTGAAGGACGTGGCCGCCAAGGAGCCGGGCAATGTCACGGTCGCGGAGCCGCTGATCACCGCGTTGATCGAGGCCCGCCGCTTTCCTGAGGCCTTGGCGGTTGCCGACAGGCTGGCCGCTGCTCCCAACCAGCGCGCCACCGCGCTGGTCTATCGCGGCAATATCCTTTTGGCGCAAAGCAATCTCACCGAAGCCAAAGCCGCGTTCGACAAGGCCGCCGGATTGGAGCCGAACAATCCGGCCGTGAATTTGGCGCGCGCCGACTTCCTTATCGCATCCCAGAAATATGCCGATGCCGGCAAGGATCTGCAGACGGTTCTCGCCGCCAATCCCAAGCATGTTGCCGCCCGGGTAAAACTGGCCGATATTTCGGTTCGCCAAGGCAAGGAAGCGGAAGCCCGCAAACTGCTGGGCGAAGCGATCGCACTGGCTCCGCGCGATGCTGCGCCCCGGCTGGCTTTGACCCGGCGTCTTGTCGCGGGCAGGGATTTCAAGGGCGCCTTGAAGATGGCGGACGATGTCGTCCGCCTGCAACCCGCGAATGCGGAGGGCGTCACCCTGCGCGGACAAATCCAGACGCTGCTGGGTCAAAAACAGGAAGCTGTCATGAGCTTCCGCAACCTTGTCGCCCTGACTCCCAACGATGCGCAAGCGCAATTGATGCTGGCCAATGCGCTGTTCACGGCGGGCGACCGCGCGGGGACCTTGGCGGCTCTGGATGCCGCCGCAGATATCAGTCCGCAATCTTCCGCCGTCGCCAATGCCCAGATCGATCTGCAATTTGCCTTTGGAAATGCCGATACCGCCGTGTCGAAGGCGCAGGCGTTCCAGGCCTCTTATCCGGGCCGGGATGCCGATCTTTTGCTCGCCGATGCCCTGGCCAAGGCCAAGCGCTATGATCAGGCTTCCGACATTTTGACCAAAAGCCTCGCTACCAAGCCCGACAGGGCCGTGCTTTCGGAGCTGGTGGAGGTCAAAGTTGCGGCGAAAGACAGGCCGGCGGCCAAGGCCTTGATGACCCAGTGGCTTGCCCGCAATCCCGCCGACCTTGGCATGCGGCACAATTTTGCGCTGCTTTTGCTGGGCGAAGGCGATCTTGCCGGTGCGCGCACCCAGTATGAGGAAATCCTCAAGGTGAACGCCAGTGATCCATTGGCGATGAACAATTTGGGTGGCTTGATTCAGGCCAGCGATCCGGTGCGGGCCTCCGCGCTGTTCACCAAGGCTGTGCAAGTGGCGCCGAACTCCGCCAATGCGAATGATAGTTTGGGATGGCTGAAAGTTACGCAGAAGGACGCTGCTGGGGGGCTGCCCTATTTGCAGCGGGCGCACAGTCTGGATCCCAATGACCCCAGCATCACCTATCATTTGGTCGTCGCGCTCGATGCCAATGGCAAACGCAATGACGCGCGCGGTTTGCTCAAGACCTTGCTGGCAAGCAAAGCCCGGTTCGCAGAGCAACAAGAGGCGCAACGGCTTGCCGCGAACTGGCGGTGAAAGCGGTCCTAAAAGACCCCGGGTCTTTTTGATCTCAACTGTGCTAGCCTGAACTCGCAGGGATATTATTCACCGCGGGGCAACATGCGGATTTTGTCGTTTCTTGTTCTCGCCATCACCGGATTGGGGATGGCGGCGCCGGGGCTCTACCTGGCCAGTTTGGGCGGCTCTCTTTATTACGCTATCGCCGGTGTGCTGATCCTGGTTTCGGCCTGGCTGATCCTGCGCCGCCGCCCTTTCGGCGTGGCGCTGTTCTGGCTGGTCTTTGCCGTGACCTTCTTATGGTCGCTGTGGGAAGTGGGATTGGACGGCTGGGCGCTGATGCCGCGTCTGGCCTATCTCGCCGCCGCTGCCGGCGCCCTTCTGCTGCTCGACTTTGCGCCTTTGCGCCGGCCGGTGGCCTGGCTGATGGTTTTTGTGCTTGCGGCGGTGGCGGGCGCGGTGTTCCTGACATCGCAGGGTAGCGTGCCCCAGACCGAGTTGGCCGCAGTGCCGCAGACGGCATCCGCCGCCGATGGCGAATGGGCCCATTACGGCGGCTCGCAAAATGCCACGCGCTATTCCCGCCTGGCCCAGATCACGCCCGCCAATGCCGCCAATCTGGAAGAAGCCTGGACCTATCATGTCGGCCTGCAAAAGCGCGACACACATTCCGCGCATCAGCTGGAAGTCACGCCCATCATGGTGGATGGCTTGCTCTATGGCTGCGACACCCACAATGCGGTTTATGCGTTGGACCCGGCGAGCGGAAAGCAGGTCTGGCGGCATGACACCAAGATCGACATGGAAGCGCGCGGGCGCGGGGTTTGCCGCGGCGTAAGCTTCTATCGCGCCGCCAATGCCGCCGAATGTCCCACCCGTCTTTTGATGGGCACGGTGGACAACAAGTTGATCGCGCTCGATGCCAAGACGGGCGGGCTTTGCCGCGGCTTCGGCAAGGATGGCTCGGTCGATCTTTCGGAAGGCCTCGGACTGGAGCCCGCCACGCGCGGCTGGATCAACCCGACATCGCCGCCCGCCATCGTGCACGGCACCGCCGTGATCGGCGCCTTCATCATCGACAATGCCTCCACCCGGGTGCCGCCGGGTGTGATCCGCGGCTATGACGCGGTGACGGGGGCGCTGAAATGGGCCTTCGATCCCGGCAAGCCGGATAAGCAAGGGCCGTTGGCTCCGGGTGAGGTCTATACGCCTTCGACACCCAATGCCTGGCCGCCCTTCAGCGGCGACGAGGCGCTGGGCTTGGTCTATGTCCCGATGGGCAATGGCAGCCCGGATTATTATGGCCCGCACCGCACGCCGGAAACCGAGCGCTTCACCGCCGCCACGGTGGCGCTGGATGCCGATACCGGCGCGGTGCGCTGGGTGTTCCAGGCGGTGCATCACGATCTGTGGGACTATGACTTGGCGGCGCAACCGGTGTTGACCGATTTTCCGACCGCCAATGGTCCGGTGCCGGCGCTGATCCAGGCCGCCAAGACGGGCCAGATTTTTGTGCTGGACCGCCGCAATGGCCAGCCCTTGACCAAGGTCGAGGAAAAGCCGGTGCCGCCATCCACCATTCCCGGTGAACGGGCGGCGCCGACCCAACCCTTTTCCACCGGCATGCCCCAATTTCAGGGCCCCACTTTGACGGAAGCCGATATGTGGGGCACCACGCCTTTCGATCAGCTTTATTGCCGGATCAAATTCCGCCAAGCGGCTTATCAGGGCATGTTCATGCCACTGCGCTTTGGATCGTCGATCCGCACCCCGGGCGAATTGGGCGGCATCGATTGGGGCAGTGTAGCGGTCGACGAAGACCGCGGCATCATGATCGTCAATTCCAATCTGATGGCGGATTGGGACGAGTTGATCTCGCGCGAACAGGCCGACCGCGAACATCTCTTCACCAGCCGCGATCCGCGCAGCAAAGATGCGCCGCGCCCGCCCCATCGTGGCGGTCCCATGGAGGGCACGCCCTATGGCTTGCACTTTGACGGCTTCATGACGCCGCTGGGAATTCCCTGTCAGCGCCCGCCTTATGGCTATCTGGCGGCGGTGGAGTTGAAGACCGGGAAAATGCTGTGGCAGCACCCACTGGGCAATGCGTCCAACAGCGGGCCCTTCGGCATCGCTTTGGGCCTGCCGTTCCGGCTGGGTACGCCCAATATCGGCGGCTCGGTGGTCACCGCTGGCGGGGTGATCTTCATCGGCGCAACCCAGGACAAATATTTCCGCGCTGTCGACGTAAAGACAGGAAAGGTCTTGTGGGAAACAAAGCTTCCCGCCGGCGGCCATGCCACGCCCATGACCTATCTGGGCGCGGACGGACGGCAATATGTGCTGATCGCGGCGGGCGGCAGTGGAGGTTTCGGCACCGGCGAGTCCGACAGTCTGATCGCCTATCGCCTCAAGCGGTAAGCGAAGAGCAAGTTGGGGCCAGATTGAACCACTGCGCCGGAGGGATTTTGTGGCGTGGGCAGGAGAAAGGCGCGGCCCGTATCGGGAATACGGGCAAGCCTTTCGACGAACCCACGACGCAAAAGACCCCGGCCCTTCGGGTTGCGTTGTGGCGGGCGCCCGCGGTGTCGCCGCGCTCGACCGTATTGCCGATACGCCCTTCGCGCGGCTCCTGGCGGATCACCTCGCCACAACGCAACGCAGTTGATTCCATCTGACCCCAACTTGCTCTAGGTTGCCGAGATGATTCCGCTTTCCATTCTGGACCTTGCGCCCATCAAGCAGGGCGGCAGCGCCGCCGCCACATTGCGCGAGACATTGGATCTCGCCCAGCATGCGGAGCGCTGGGGCTTTCACCGCTACTGGCTGGTAGAGCATCACAGTACCCCCAGTATGGCCAGCGCCGCCACCGCATTGGTGATGGGCCATGTCGCGGGCGGCACCAAGACCATACGGGTGGGCGCGGGCGGCATCATGCTGCCCAATCATGCGCCGATCATGGTGGCCGAGCAGTTCGGCACCTTGGCGGCTTTATATCCGGGCCGGATCGATCTGGGCCTGGGCCGGGGTATTCCCGCCGACCCCGCCACCTTGCAAGCGCTGCGCCGTCTGCCGGGCGATATGGCCGATTTCCCCCGCGATGTGCAGGAGCTTCTGTTCTTCCTGCGCCCGCCGGCGCCGGGCCAGAAAGTACGCGCCATTCCCGGCGAGGGCGCCGATCTGCCGGTTTGGCTTCTGGCCTCCAGCCTGGGTGGCGCGCAGTTGGCGGCCAGTCTTGGATTGCGCTTTGCCTTCGCCTCGCATTTCGCGCCGGATCAGTTGGAGGGTGCGCTGGCCGCCTATCGCAGCCGCTTCCAGCGCTCGATCGCTTTGGACAAGCCGAATGTGATGCTGTCGCTGACCGTGGTGGCCGCCGATACCGACGAAGAAGCGCGGCTGCTCTTTTCCACCGCGCAGCAGGCGACCTCCGCGCCCTTGCCACCGCCGGTTCCCAACTATGAGCAGAGTTTGGACCCGCAGCGCCTGGCGGTGATCCGCAATGCCTTCCGCCATTCGGTGGTGGGCGGACCCGAAGCTGTGGCCAAGGGCGTGGCGGACTTCATTGCCCGCTACCAACCCGATGAGATTATCGCCACTTCGCAGATTTTCGATCACGCGGCGCGGCTCAAATCCTTCGACATTCTCAGCCGCGCTGCCGGCCTGATCCGCGCTTAGCGCGCTGGCGGACGGTAGAGCGGCGCCGGTGGCGGCGTATTGACCCCCGGCTGGCTGATCTGCATGGCGCCGAGGTCGGGAGGCTCGGCCTTGGGATCATATTGCACGGCCGCGGCCGGCTCCGGCTTCACCGCGATCATGGCGGGATCGCCATAGGATTGGCCATTGGGGTTGCCCGCCGGGCCCATGCAGGCCGCCAAGGCCAAAGCTGCCAGCAATGCGAGTGCAATTTTCATGGTCTTGTCCCTCTTGCAACCACAACAAGCGCGCATGGGGCCTTTGAGTTCCCCCGAACCCTTGCCGGGCTCTGCCGTGGACGCTTTAATACCGCAAAATATGGGGGGAATTCATGAAACGTCTTTTACGTGTGCCGCTATTGGCTTTTTTCGTGGCAGGGCTTCCAGCCGTGGCCCAGACCCCCGCGCCCGCACCAGCCTATAATGCCGGCGGCCTGCCGCGCACACCCACCTATGGTTCCGTCGAAGGCCAGCCGATCGACGCGCGCACCCCGGAAAAAAAGACCGATACCCGTCAATTCCCGCAGCAGACCCGCGCCCCTTACCGCCATGCCAGCGATTTCGCGATGACGGTGCTGGCCGACAATCTGCACGCCACCTGGGCCAGCGCGCTTTTGCCCAGCGGCAATGTCCTGGTGACCGAGCGGCTGCCGGGCGCCTTCCGCATTGTGGGCAAGAACGGCGCCTCGGCACCGCTCAGCGGACTTGACGGTTTGAAGGTTTCAACCCCCATGACCGGTTTGTTGGATGTGGTGCTCGATCCCGCTTTCGCCAGCAACCGCACCATCTATTTCACTTACTTCGAATATCTCGACAAGACGGTCTACAACACCGCCATCGCTAGCGCGGTGCTGGACGAAGGCGCCGGTGCCATCCGCAATGTGAAGGTGCTGCTCAAGACCTTACCCTTTGCACCCAACGATCAGACTTTGTCGGCGGGCACCAAGACCGGCGGGCGCATCGCCATCGGCGCCGACGGTTATCTCTATGTCGTCACCGGCGACCGCGACAATGCGGGGTCGCGGCCCTGGGCCGTGGCGCAATATCTCGACACCCATCTGGGCAAGGTGCTGCGCATCACCAAGGACGGAAAACCCGCGCCGGGCAATCCCTTCATAGGCCAGGCCGGCGCGTTGCCGGAAATTTGGGCGACCGGATTTCGCAGCCCCGAAGGCCTGACTTTCGCGCCTGACGGAGGGTTGTACGAAGTCGAGCATGGTCCGCGCGGCGGCGACGAACTCAATCTGATCAAGAAGGGCGGCAATTACGGCTGGCCCTTTATCAGCCATGGCATTGATTATCGCAGCGCGCCGATCGGCGAGGGCGAGGTGGCCAGGCCCGGCATGGAGCAGCCGGTCTATTTCTGGTCGCCTTCCACGGCGCCCGGAGGGCTGGCTTTCTACAAGGGTTCATCCAAGGCTTGGGCAGGCAGCGCCTTTGTCGGCATGCTCAATGGCCGGATGCTGTCCCGCATCAAACTGGTGAACGGCAAAGTGGTCGAGGAAGAAGCGCTGCTGACCGACATGAAACAGCGCATCCGCGATGTGCGGATGGGATCGGACGGTGCGCTGTATGTGATGACCGACAGTGGCGGCACTTCCATCACCGAGACCACACCGGCCACCGGACAGTTGCTCAAGCTGGTGCCGGAGAAGTAGCGGTTATGACGGCAGCCTGAAGGCGATGAACTCGCTGGTGAAAGTGCGTCCGCCGATTGCCAGCACGATATACTGCTTGCCGCCCAGCATATAAGTCATGGGCGAACCCGACTGTTCGGCGGGCATGAATACCGCGCCTTTTTCCTCGCCGGTCGCCTTGTCATAGGCCCGCAAGCGGCTGCCCCGCCGCCCGGTTTCGTCGGTATAGGTCTGGGGATCGCCGCAAATCACCAAGGACTTTGTGGAAAGCGTTCCGATCTTTCCGATCATACCCGTGCGTGGAATCTTCAATCCCTTCAGCGCCGGATGATTGCGGATCGCGTCGGGTGTCTCGCCATGCGCCACCTGCCAAGTCTGGGTGCCGGTCGCCAGATTGGTGGCGGTGATGCGCCCGTAAGGCGGCTTGATCAGCGGCAGTCCGTCCACCGTCAGATCGCCCACCCGCATGCCGTTCTGCGGCGGCAGGTTGGCATGGATGTAATCGAATTCGCCGCGCGTGTGATCGGGATTGGGGATCAGGCCGCCGATGGTGAGCGGATTGGTCTGGGAATAGGTGTAGACGGTGTGCGTTTCCGGATCATAGGAACCGCCGGGCCAATTGATGCCGCCGATATAGCCGGGCAGGTTGATGATGCCCCAGGGCCCTTCCGGTTTCTCCATGATCGGCGCGGTATAGATCGGCCCCAGCTTGTAGTGGCTGGCGACTTCCAGCGCTTTTTTGCGCAGCTCCGGCGTCCAATCGATGAAATCGTCCTCTGTGACGCCTTGGCGGTCGAAGGCCGGCGGCTTGGTGGGAATGGGCTGGGTCGGCGAATACCATTCGCCCGGCACATCGCCCTTGGGCACTTTTCTTTCGCGGATCGGCCAGATCGGCTCGCCCGTTTCGCGGTTCAGGACATAGAGGAAGCTTTGCTTGGTCGGTTGCGCCAGTGCTTTGACGATTTTTCCCTCATGCGGGATGTCGCAGAGGATGGCGGCGCAGCAGACGTCATAGTCCCACAGCCCGTGATGGATCATCTGATAGTGCCAGCGGCGCTGACCGGTGAGAATGTCCACCGCCACAATGCTTTCGCTGAACAGGCTGTTGCCCGGATGATAGAAGCCCATCTGGTCGCCGGTGGGCAGCTCGATGCCCAGATAGGCCAGGCCCAATTCCTCATCGGCGGAAATCTGCGCCCAGGCGCCGGTATTGCCGGCTTCCTCGGCGCTGCCGGGCTTGAGCCAGGTATCGTAGCCGAACTCGCCCTTCAGCGGGATGGTGTGGAAAATCCACAGCCGTTTGCCGGTCTTCACATCGAAACCGCGCACATAGCCCTTGGCGTTGCTCTTGATCTTGGGCGTGTTGCCGGCAGTGTGGGCGGCGCCGATGATCACCACGCCCTTGGCGATGGTGGGCGCGCTGTGCAACCCAATATCGGCGGTGTCGAGATCCAGTTGCTGGTCGATATTCTGCTTGAGGTCCACCACGCCACCCACCCCGAATTCCGGATCGGGAAGGCCGGTCTTGGCGTCCAGCGACACCAGTTGATAGCCGATGGTGACATAGAGAATGCGTTCCTTGTCGCCCTCGCTCCAATAGCCGACGCCGCGGCCTGAAAGCTGACGCGGGGCATTGCGCGCGCGCGGACCCTCATCCGGGGTGCGGTGCATCCAGAGCAGTTCGCCATTGGCGGCGTCCAGGCAGATCACGTCGCGGCGCGAACCGGCGGTGGCGAACAGACGGCCTTTGATCAGAAGCGGGGTGCATTGCAGAATGAATTCCGGCCGGTTGCCCAGATTGTCGGTCTTGAACTGCCAGGCCACTTCCAGCTTATTGAAGTTGGATGCGTTGATCTGATCCAGCGGCTGATAGCGCCAATAGCCCAGATTGCCGCCATAGCTCGGCCATTCGGTGTCTTGTTGATTGGAAGAGGTCTGCGCGCGCAAGGGCGAGGCGGCCAGCGCGACACTCGCGGCGGTGGTGGAAAGCATCAGACGTCGGGTGAGGGCGCGCATAGTATCTCTTCAGCTGTGGGGAATGGACGGGACATTAGCTTAGGGAAGATTAAGCTCAAAGCCTGCGTCTTGCGGGCGCATTTGCGTAAAGAATGCGTGCGCTCAGCGCTGTGGCGGCAGCACCGGGGGCGGGGTGGCGATGGGCGCGTAAGCCGTGGGTGGCGGTGGCTCATTATTCTTGAGCGGCAAAGTAAGAATGTTGCTCAAGCCCTGAACCGGATTGATAACGGGAAAGGGCAAGGCGGGCTGGTTCTGGCAGGTCTGGCCATAGGGACAATAGGCCTGCGGCACTTGTGCCAAAGCGGGCGCCAGCGCCGAAATGGCGGCGAATAAGAAAACAAGGGCGAAGCGCAATCTCATCGTCTAACGCTCTGTAAAATGGAACTGCGCTCCGGACCGGATGCCGGTCGGCCAGCGCGATGTCACCGTTTTCAGCCGTGTATAGAAGTGTAGCCCTTCCGGCCCGTACACGCCATGCGAGCCGAAAATCGAGGATTTCCAGCCGCCGAAACTGTGAAAGCCCACCGGAACCGGAATGGGAACATTGATCCCCACCATCCCGACTTGAATCCGTCCGGCAAAATCGCGCGCCGCATCGCCATCGCGGGTGAATAGTGCGGTGCCGTTGGCGAAGGGATTTGTGTTGATCAGGCTCACCGCCTCTTCGTAATCCTTGGCGCGCACCACCGACAGAACCGGTCCGAAAATCTCATCGCGATAGACGCTCATTTTTTGTGTGACGCGGTCCAGCAAAGTGCCGCCCAACCAGAAACCGTTTTCGTAGCCCTGCAGCTTGAGGCCGCGCCCATCCACCACCAGCTCCGCGCCTTCGGCCGCGCCGGCGTCTATGTAAGAAGAGACCTTGTCGCGATGGGCGCGAGTCACCAAGGGGCCCATCTCGGCAGCCGCGTCGGTTGCGGGTCCGATTTTCAAGGCCTGCACTCGCGGCTTGAGTTTGGCCACCAGCGCATCGGCGGTTTTTTCGCCCACCGGCACCGCCACCGACACCGCCATGCAGCGCTCGCCGGCCGAACCATAGCCCGCGCCCATCAAGGCATCGGCGGCTTGGTCGAGATCGGCGTCGGGCATCACCACCAAGTGGTTCTTGGCGCCGCCCAAAGCCTGTACCCGTTTTCCGTTGGCCGCTCCGCGCGCATAAACATATTGGGCGATGGGGGTGGAGCCGACAAAACTGACAGCGGCGATGCCGGGATGATCCAAGATCGCGTCCACTGCCTCCTTGCCGCCATGCACCACATTCAGCACGCCGTCGGGCAGACCCGCCTCGCGCCACAGATCATGCAGCAGATTGGGCGCCGAGGGATCGCGTTCCGATGGCTTCAGGATGAAGGCATTCCCGCAAGCCAGCGCCATGGGCATCATCCAGAGCGGCACCATGGCGGGAAAATTGAACGGGGTTATGCCCGCCACCACCCCCAAAGCTTGACGCTCGTCATAACAATCGACACCGCCGGAAACATTGCGGCTGAAGCTGCCCTTCAAGAGATGGGGAATGCCGCAGGCAAACTCGACCACTTCCTGGCCACGCGCCACCTCGCCCAGAGCATCGATATGGGTCTTGCCATGTTCGGCCTTTCCAGCACAGTGGGATCCGAAGCTTGGAATTCACGTGACTTGAAGTCGCGGC
>JADMIO011460620.1_pt1 | contig 54594 bp, 42 predicted proteins | sample 8958161 | NCBI WGS metagenome assembly JADMIO01 (sample SAMN16585339, study PRJNA669376) | soil metagenome | isolation source: Crop rotation soil | place: USA: Cullars Rotation, Alabama | collected 2011
AGGAGCTCGAGTCCGCGTGGTCGCTCACCCGCGGCGAGGCGCGCGCCGCGTTCGGCGACGACCAGGTCTACCTCGAGCGCGCGATCGAGCGGCCCCGCCACGTCGAGGCGCAGATCCTGGCCGACGCCACCGGCCGCGTGGTGTGCCTGGGCGAGCGCGAGTGCTCGGTCCAGCGCCGCCACCAGAAGCTGCTCGAGGAGACGCCGTCGCCGGTGCTCGATCCGGCGACCCGCGCGCGCCTCGCCGACGCGGCGTGCCGCGTGGCGCGCCAGGTCGGCTACCGGAGCGCCGGCACCGTCGAGTTCATCGTCGACGAGGCGGGCGGGTTCTACTTCCTCGAGGTGAACACGCGCCTCCAGGTCGAGCACCCGGTGACCGAGATGGTGACCGGTCTCGACCTGGTCGCCGAGCAGGTGCGGGTGGCCCAGGAAGGGGAGCTGTCGTTCGGCGACGCGCCCCCCGCGCCGCAGGGCTGGTCGATGGAGGCGCGTATTCTCGCCGAGGACCCGCTCGCGAACTTCCTGCCCTCGGTCGGGCGGATCCAGCGCCTGCGCTTTCCCGAGGGACCCGGAGTGCGCAACGACGCCGGCGTCTACCGCGGCTTCGAGGTGCCGGTCCACTACGACTCGCTGCTCGCGAAGCTGGTGGTGTGGGGACGCGACCGCGAGCACGCGCGGCGTCGCATGCTGCGCGCGCTCTCGGAGTTCGTGCTCGAAGGCGTCCACCACAACCTGGCGTTCCATCGCTGGCTGGTGGCGCATCCCGAGTTCGCCGCCGGCAACCTCTCGACGCGCTTCCTCGAGGAGCACTTCCGCCCCGAGATGCTGGACCCGGGCGACGAGGCGCGCACCCTCGCCGCGATGGCGGCGGCACTGCACGCCCGCGAGGAGCGCTCGCGCGTCACGCTGCCGCCGGCGAACGGCGCGGTGCGTTCGGCGTGGAAGTGGGGCGCTCGTCCCGCCGGGAGGGCGCGGTGAAGTTCTGGGTGACGCAGGAGGGCCACGAGGTCGAGGTCGAGTTCCACGCCGCCGAGGGGCGGCTGTGGATCGAGATCGAGGGCCGGCGCATCGAGGCCGACTTCGCGGCGCTGCCGGACGGTGAGGTCTACTCGCTGCTGGTGGACGGACGCTCGCACGAGGTCGGGGTCGCCACGATCGGGCGCCTGCTCGAGGTGTCGCACGCCGGCGCCACCCATCCGGTCGAAGTGCGGCATCCGCTCGAGAAGCGCCTGCAGTCGGTGCGGCGCAGCACCGCCGGCGCCGGCGGCGAGACGGTGAACGCGCCGATGCCGGGACTGCTGGTCGCCTGCCACGTGAAGGTGGGCGACGTGGTCGCGGCCGGCCAGCCGGTCGCGATCGTCGAGGCGATGAAGATGCAGAACGAGCTCACGGCACGAAGCGGGGGGCGCGTGAGCGAGGTGCTGGTCGCCGCCGGCGCCTCGGTGAGCGCGGGCCAGCCGCTGCTTCGCCTCGTGGCCGCCGCGTGAGCGCGCGGGCGCGCAAGCGCGGGACGACGAAGCGCCCGGCGGCGAAGCGCGCCACGGCGCGCGCGCCCCGCGCGGCGTCGGCGCGGGCGAACGGCGCCGCTGCCCCGCGCGCACGCCGGGCCGCCGCGCATCCCGAGCTCCCACCGCGCCTCACCTCGTCGGGAATCGCGATGCCGGTGGTACCGATGCCCTCCGACCTGCCGCGCGACCTGGCGCGCCGCACGCCCCCGCCCGGAACGCCGCCGTTCACGCGCGGCATCCACCCCGCGATGTACCGCTCGCGGCTGTGGACGATGCGGCAGTACGCGGGCTTCGGCAGTGCCACGCAGACCAACCAGCGCTTCCGCTACCTGCTCGGCCAGGGCCAGACCGGGCTCTCGGTGGCGTTCGATCTCCCCACCCAGATGGGCTACGACTCGGACCATGCGCTGGCGCGCGGCGAGGTGGGACGCGTCGGGGTGGCGATCTCGTGCCTCGCCGACATGGAGGCGCTGCTGCACGAGCTGCCGCTCGACCGCGTCACCACCTCGATGACGATCAACGCCACTGCCCCGCTGCTGCTCGCCTTCTACGTCGCGGTGGCGGACGCGCGCGGCATCCCGCGCGGAGCACTGGGCGGGACGGTGCAGAACGACGTGCTCAAGGAGTACATCGCGCGCGGCACCTACATCTATCCCCCGCCCGCCTCGCTGCGGCTCGTCACCGACGTGTTCGAGTTCACCGCGCGCGAGGTGCCGCAGTGGAACAGCATCTCGGTGAGCGGCTACCACATGCGCGAGGCCGGCGCGACCGCGGCGCAGGAGCTGGCGTTCACGCTCGCGAACGGGCTCGTCTACCTCGAGGCGGCGCGCGCGCGCGGGCTCGACCCGGCGCGCGTCGCGTCGCGCATGTCGTTCTTCTTCAACTCGCACAACCATCTGTTCGAGGAGGTCGCGAAGTTCCGCGCCGCGCGGCGGCTGTGGGCCGCGCTGCTCGCCGAGCGCCTGCGGGTGCGCGACCCCGAGGCCTCCAAGCTGCGCTTCCACACCCAGACCGCGGGCTCGACGCTCACCGCCCAGCAGCCGCTGAACAACGTGGTGCGCACCACCGTGCAGGGCCTCGCCGCCGTGCTGGGCGGCACCCAGTCGCTCCACACCAACTCGTTCGACGAGGCGCTCGGGCTCCCGGGCGTCGAGGCGGCGCGCCTCGCGCTCCGCACCCAGCAGGTGCTGGCGCACGAGAGCGGCGTGACCGACTCGGCCGACCCGCTCGCCGGCAGCTACCTGGTCGAGTCGCTCACCGCGCGGATCGAGTCGAGCGCGCGCGTGCTGCTCGAGCGCGTCGACGCGCAGGGCGGCATGCTCGCCGCGATCGGCGCCGGCTGGGTGCAGGACGAGATCCATCGCGCCGCCTACCGCTGGCAGCGCGAGGTGGAATCCGGCGAGCGCGTGGTGGTCGGGGTCAACCGCTACGCCGACGGGGGCGAGGCGCCGCCCCCGCCGTTCGAGCACGATCCGGAGGTCGAGGAGGCGCGGGTGCGCGACCTGGCGGCGTGGCGCGACCAGCGCGACGGCGCACGCACGCGCGGGGCGCTCGACGCCCTGGCCCGCACCGCGCGCGGCGACGGCAACCTGATGCCGCCGATCCTCGAGGCGCTGGTGGCGCGCGCCACGCTCGGCGAGGTGTGCGACACGTTGCGCGCGGTGTTCGGCGTGCACCGGCCGGGGGCGGGCGCGTGAGCGTGACCGGGCTCTCGCACGTCGCGATCGCGGTGCCGGACGCCGATCCGGTCGCCGCGCGGCTGGTGGCGGCGTTCGGTGGCGTGCGCGGCGCGGAGGAGATCCTCGACGGCGGCGCCCTGCGGGTGCTGTTCGTCCGGCTCGGACCGGTGACGATCGAGCTGCTCGAGCCGCGCTCCCCCGATCACACGGTGGCGAAGTTCCTCGCGAAGCGCGGCCCCGGGCTCCACCACGTGAGCCTCGAGGTGGCGGATCTCGGCGCGTCGCTCGCGCACAGTCGTGCGGCCGGCGCCCGGCTCATCGACGAGACGCCGCGTGCGGGCGCGCACGGGAGCCGGGTCGCGTTCGTGCACCCGGAGGGCTTCGGCGGCGTGCTGTTCGAGCTCTGCCAGTCGACCGAGCCGGAGTCCCAGGAGCCGTAGCGGCTCGCTCGCCGCCTCTTCCTTCTTCGCCGTTCCCCACCGGGACGATGGCGCATGCAAACGAACGAGGCCGGCGCTCGCGCGCCGGCCTCGAATCGTTGCGGCCCAGGGACGTTACCGGACCAGGGCCACCAGACGCGTCTTCCGTACGCCGAGCGCCTCGAAGCGGACGTAGTAGGCGCCCGCCTGCAGCGTCCGACCGTGGTCGTCCGCGCCGTTCCACACGAAGCGATACGAACCGGCGGGCTGCACGCCACTCACCACCGTGCGAACCCGGCGTCCGTCCACCGAGTAGATCGACAGATCCACTCGTCCCTCGGAGACGAGGCTGAAGGACAGGACCGCGTCGCCGTGGATCGGGTTCGGCACCACCGCCTGCAGCTCGGTCGACGTCGGCCGGTTCACCATCGCGACCGGCGCTCCGACCTTCACTTCGACGTTGGTGTTCTGCGCGTCGCGTCCGACCACGCGCTCGACTCCGATTCCGGGGTCACCCACCGCGAGCGCGCGGAAGCGCACCGTCGCGAGATTCCCCTCACCCGCCATTCCGGGGCCGTTGCCGAGCAGCGCCGCATCCACCACCCCGGCGCGCGGCGTCATCGCGACGCCGCCCTGCGTGGTGAGGAACTCCGCGCCTTCGACCGCGACCGGCATGACGACCCGCGCATCCCAGCGCAGCGCCACCGAGACCGCCTGCAGATTCCCGGCGCCGGTGAGACGAACCGGAACGTCGAAGACCTCGCCCGCCAGCACCGCCTTCACGGCACCCACGGAGATCTGGTTGGCGCCCGAGAGACCCGGACGCGAGCCCGAGGCTCCGGCGACCAGGCTGACGCGAGGCGTGTAATTGATGGCGAACATCACCAGGTCCTCGAAGTCGGTCTTGGTGTCGGTGGTCGGCCGGCCGTTGGGTGAAGTGTCGGTGGTCGGCCCGACGTCGAGGTACTCGAACCCGGCCAGCGCGCCACCGCTGAGCCCGTAGTGGGCGCCCAGGAGCGACACGTCGACCGTCGTCACCGTGTTGTTGCCCTGTCCCGCGGTGATCCCGTCGCTGACGTCGCCCAGGTGGTACCCGAGCGTGCCGCCGGTCTTGTTCGACACCGGTGACACGTTGCCGCACGCGTCCTTCGCGTAGGCGACGTAGTACCAGTAGTCACGCGACGTGGTCTCGTCCGTCTGCCCCGACGCCGTGACTCCGGTCAGCGTCCAGCCCGCGGGCGGGTACGCTCCCGGCGTCGCCGGAACCGAGCCGCCGCCGTTGTCGTACGTCGGGTAGCTGCCGAAGCCCTTGCGCCAGACCTCGATCGAGTAGGTCCCGGCCGGCGGAGTGAACGTGATCGTCGTCTTCGTCGTGCCGTCCAGGTCGTTGCCCGTCTTCACCTGCGCGGCCGCGAGCACGGTCACCGGCGGCACCGCGACCGGCGGTGACGGCGTGAAGCTCGCGCTGATCGTGTGGTTCGCCTGGACGTTGGTGAACGTGTAGCTCGCCACCGCACCCACCGAGACGCCGTCGACCAGCACGTCCGCGATGGTGTAGCAGGCGTCGGGAACGATCGTGAAGGCCTGATCGCTGCCGCAGTTCACCGGCACGTTCCCGCTCGGTGAGATGGATCCGCCCGAACCCGCGGAGGCCACGATCGTGTAGACGTTGATCGCGAAGCTCGCGGAGATCGTGTGGTCGACCGTGACGTTGTTGAACGTGTAGCTGCTCACCGCACCCACCGACACGCCGTCCACCAGCACGTCGGCGATGTGGTAGCAGGGATCCGCGGAGATCGTGAACGACTGGTTCGAGCCCGACGGCACCGACACCGGGCCGCTCGGCGAGATCGATCCGTTCGGTCCGGCCGTGGCGGTGATGATCGGGTCGCGGATCGTGAAGTTCGCGTTGCTGTCGTCGCTGCCCGTGGCACAGCCCGTGTCGTGGGCGGTGACGCGGACGCGCGCCTGCACGGTCGGCGTGTTGGGCACCGTCCATGCAAACGATCCCGAGTTCGCGATCCCGGTCGCGATCGCGTTCGGATAGGTGGCGCCGCCGTCGGTCGAATAGGCGAGATCGACGTTGGCCACCGCGACGTTGTCGGTCGCGGTCCACGTGATGTTGTGCAGGCTGCCGACCAGCCACGACTCGCCGCCGTTCGGCGACGTCACCGTGACCACCGGCGCCTGGGTGTCGATCGGCACGCCGCCGATGTTCCCCGGCGCCGCCGGCAGCGCGTTGTTGCTGCAGTCACGCAGCAGCACGTACATCACCTGAAGCTGCCCGGTGCCACCCGGCGACGAGCTGGTGACGCCGACGTTGAACAGGTTGCCGTTCGCGCCGGTGGGACCGCAGCCCGCTCCGAGCACCACGCCGTCGACGGTGTACGACCCGCCGCCGTTGTTGGTGACCTGGAAGGTCGTCGGCCCTGAGCCGCTCAGATACGTCCCCTCGGTGATGCTCGAGGTGCCGGAGCACAGCGTCAGGTTCGAGGACAGCTGGAAGGTGACGCTGTAGCCGAGCAGCGGCGTCGCGTCGGTGCGCTGGATGTTCACCGGGAGTGTGACGCACGGGTTCGACGGGCAGATCACCGTGGAGGTCGACTGCGATTGCACGATGTTGCCGCCGGTGTTGAACCAGCCGATGTCCTTGAGCTGGGCCTCCGTCATGTCGACCGTGTTGTGGAGATCGGCGTTGATGCTCGGCTCCATCAGCGCGTTCGGCGTGAGCGAGATGTCCCAGTGCGACACCGACGATCCGGACACGAACGGATTCGGCGTGTACATCTTGGGACGGTTCAGATTGTCCGCGCCGGCGTGAACCGACGGGCTGCGACGGATCGTGACGTTCACGCCGTTCGCCAGCTGCGCCTTGATCGCGTTGCCGTCGGCCTGCGAGATGCCGATGCACGGGATCGTGATCGACGGATCGGTGCCGCCCATGCCGGGCAGACCCGCCGCGACGTTGTTCACGATGATGACGCCGGTCGCCCCCGCGTTCTGCGCGGCCAGACACTTCGCCACGAAGGTGCAGGTGCCGCGGTCGATGAGCGCGATGTTTCCGGCGAGAGCGCCCGCGTTCGTGATGTTGTCACAGCCGTCGTTCGGGTTCGTCGAGCCGACTCCGCCGCCGTTGTCGTCGGTGAGCAGCACCACGTTGCCGGTGAAGCCGGAGACCGTGAGCGCCGCTCCGAACGTCGCGTCCTGGCCGGTGTAGAGCGAGCCCGCGATCGCGCCGGGAGCGTTGACCTTCACTTCCGGCTGACCCACGGTGAGGAACTTGGTCGCGTACGCCACACCTTCGGGACCGTCCCACACCAGCTTGTCGAGGGCGATCGCCGACGCCGCACGCTGCGCCGCCGTCGTGCCGGAGTCCCAGTGTCCGCCCGTGGTCTTGTCGAGCAGGAACTTGTCGTAAATGTCCGGGAAGCTGCTCGCATAGTTCCCGGTGGTCCCGCTGGTGAGGGTCGCGAAGCCGAGGCCGTGACCGATCTCGTGCAGCACGGTCGGCAGCAGCTCGATGTTCGAGCCCTCGTTGCCGTCGAAGCCGTAGTACCAGACCTGACCGGGTCCGAAGCAGCCCAGGTCGATGTTCGCGTTGAACGTGATCGTCATGTCGTTCGACGCGCTGAGGTCCGATCCGAACAGCTTGTTCGCGAGCGACTGCTTGTACCAGTGCCCGGCCACGGGCGCGCCCGTGAAGTCACGGTGCGAGCTGTTCGACGAGGTGCTGGCGAGCGTCGCGCTGGTGGCGGTGCAGGTCTGGGCCAGCATGCGCGCGTCGATCGTGATCGTGACGTTGTCCGGCAGGATGCTGCCCCAGATGTTCGCCGCGTGCTGGAACAGGAACAGGCGCTGCTGCCCCAGCGTGGTCCCCGGATTGCCGCCGACCGGAGCGCGCGGCGCCGGGTCGTTGAATCCGACGCCGGCGGCGTTGATGTTGTTGATGATGATGGTCCCGGCGTTCGCGAACGGCGCGAACAGAGCGACGAGCGCGAGCGACGCGAGGCCCCGGAGGGCGGCCGACTTCAGCGAGCGAGCGCGCATCTAGCGATCCTCCCGCGCCGGAGCCGGAGCCGTCTTCTGGGACTGGAGCTGCGCGGCGTGTGCCTTGTGCACCGCCTCGGGGTCCTTGCCGCACACGATGGTGCGCTTGCCGTTCTTGTCGATGGTCATGACCACCGCTTCCTCGATGCTGCTGGAGTTCAGCTCGAAGCCGCCTCCGGGGATCGCGCTCTTGACCTGCGGCAGGTTCGCCACGTCGACCGGGGCCCGGTGGGACTCGGCCTCGGCGAGCTGACGCAACGCCTCGGAGGTCGGCGGGCCGTTCTGGCCGGTCTCGGGATCGCGGAAGATCCGCATTCCGGCCTCACCGGCGATCGGCGCCGGCGCGGTGACCATCGGAGCCCCGGTCTTCTTCACCGCCCGCTTCGCGGCGGACGGCACCGCGGCCGTGTGTGTGACGGACTTCGAAACCGCGACGTCCTGCTTCGCGGGTGTCTGCCGGCGCGCGGCGGCGCCCCAGGCCATTCCAGCGAGTGCCAGGAAGGCCACCACCAGAACGATTCGACTGCCGTGAGAGGAACCTGCTCGCTTCATGATGCGACCTCCCGGATTGGACCAGTGCTACGGAACGATTTGGAATTTCTCGTCGTCATTGCGCCAGCACGATTCGCTTGGTGACGTTCCGGCCGGGGAACGAGTAGCGCACGAAGTAGACGCCGGCCGGCGCCTTGCCACCACGCTCCTGCTCGCCGCTCCAGGTCGCGGTGTAGCGGCCCGGACGGAAGGTTCCGTTCGCGAGCGTCGCCATGGTCCGGCCCTGGACGTCCATCACCGAGATCGAGATCCGCGCTTCCCTCGCGACCGCGTACTGGATTCCCACGCGGCCGGTGCTGCTCGGGTTCGGGCCCACCGAGGCGAGCTCGAAGTCCTTCACGGCGATGCCCGCCTGCACCGACAGGTTCGCGAGCGCGACCTCCTGGCCATCCGCCTTCGCGACCATCAGGCGGTAGAAGTAGGTCTGCCCGTACTCCGCGGTGAGGTCGGTCAGTCGGGTGATGCCGTTCACGGTCGACGCCTCGACCGACAGCACCGTCCACGGTCCGCTCGCGGACGTGCTGCGCTCCACGCGCGTGCCGGTGAACAGCTCCGCGTGACCGATCTGGTAGCGCAGCGCGACGCCCTCGGTGAGCGGCTCGGCCTCGAACATCGAGACGAGCGTCTCCGTCACCAGGTCGTAGAGCGACACGCCGTCGTCACTGTTGTCCGTCGCCGAGAAGCCGTTCGGGTCGTGCACGTCGACACGGAAGTAGGCGCTGAACACCGGATTCGCGTCGGTGTTGGTGCCCGGTCCCGTCACCATCGGCCAGACGTAGGTCCCGTTGTGCGGCAGGCCCGCGGCGATCAGCTCCCACGGTCCCGCGTTACCGTTGCGCGACAAGTACAGGTCGACCGACTGGATGAAGAAGTTGTCCTGCGCCGTCCACGCGATCTTGCTCGGATCGCCGACGAACACGTTCTCTCCGCCGTTCGGGTAGATCAGGCGGCAGGTCGGCGGGGCGTGATCCTCGAACGTCGCGTGGATGGTGTGATTTGCCGTCACCGCCACGAACGTGAAGGTCGGAACCGGACCGACCGAAACGCCGTCGACCAGCACGTCGAGAATCGTGCTGCCCGGGTTGGGGATGATGTTGAAGGTCTTGTTCGAGCCGCACGCCACGGTCTGCGCGCCGCTCGGGCTGATCACGCCACCCGGGCCGGCGGTCGCGAGGATCGTGTAGTTGATCACCGAGAACGTCGCCGCGATCGTGTGGTTCGCCTGCACGTCGTTGAAGGTGTAGGTCGAGATCGGACCCTGCGAGACACCGTCCACCTTGACGTCGGCGATCTGACGGCAGGCCGCCGGGGTGATCGTGAACGTCCGCGTGCCGCCGCACGCCACCACCACCGCACCGCTCGGCGCGATCGCGCCGCCGGACCCCGCGGTCGCCGTGATCGTGAACGGACCGCGCGCGGCGAAGGTCGCGGAGATCGTGTGGTCCGTGGTGACGTTCGTGAACGTGTAGGTCGAGACCGCGCCGACCGAGACGCCGTCCACCTTCACGTCGGCGATGACGATGCACTTGTCGTTCGGCGTGATCGTGAACGTCTGGTTGGTGCCGTAGGGCACGGAGACCGGGCCGCTCGGCGCGATCGTGCCGCCGCTCCCGGCGCTGGCGGTGATGATCGGGTCGCGGATCGTGAAGTTCGCGTCGCTGGCGTCGCTGACCGTGGCGCAGGCGTCGTGCGCCGTGACCTGGACGCGCGCCAGCGTGGTCGGGGTGTTCGGCACGGTCCAGGCGAACGACCCGGAGTTCGCGATGCCGGTCGCGATCACGTTCGGATAGGTCGCGCCGCCGTCGGTCGAGTACGCGAGATCGATGGTCAGCGTGGCGGCGTCGATCGCGCTCCAGGTGATGTTCTGGGAGCTCCCGATCACGTACGACTCCCCGCCGTTCGGGCTCGTCAGCGTGACGGTGGGCGCCACGTTGTCGATCCCGACCGTCGCGGGCGGGCCGGGGGCGGCGGCGAGATCGCCGTTGAGGCAGTCGCGTAGCTTCACCGCCGTCGTCGTCACGGTCCCGGTGCCGGCCGGCGCCGAGCTCGTGACCGCGATGTGAAACAGGGTCCCGGTCGTGGCGGTGGGACCGCAACCGTCCCCCAGCACCGCGCCGTCGACGGTGTAGGAGCCGCCGCCGTTGTCGACGACCTGGAACGTGGTCGCTCCGGCGCTGCTCAGGAACGTGCCTTCGGTCACGCTCCCGGTTCCGGCGCACAGCGACAGGTCCGCCGAGAGCTGGAAGGTGACGCTGAATCCGAGCACCGGATCGGCGCACGCGCGGGAGATCGTCACCGGCAGGACGACGCAGGTGTTGAACGGGCAGATCGGCGTGGCCGAGGACTGCGCCCCGATCGTGGCGACGCACGGGGGGGCCGCGTTTTGGGCGGGCCGGGAGGCCGCCTGGGCGGTGGTGAACGAGAACGACGCCAGCGCGAGGGCCAGCAGGCCGGCGGCGAGGCGACGCCCGATGGCGCGCCCGGGCGGTGTCGACGAGATGGGGGGAATCGAGATCAACATTGCGACCTCCGGAGTGCGTCCTGGGCGATGAATCCTGGCAACCGGTCCAGCTCCTGCGTGTTCCTCAGTGAAGCAGCGTGAAGCGCGAATGAACTTCCTCGGACGCGGTGCGCAGCTGTGCGAGATAGACTCCGGGCCTCACCCGACGGCCCGAGTCGTCCTTCGCGTCCCAGCGCACCGTGCGAATTCCTGGTTCGAAACGACCGTCCTCGAGATGGCGGACCATCCGTCCGCCGACGTCGAGAATCGTCACGTGCTGCATGCCTCCCCGCGGGGCGTCGATGCGGAGCTGCGCATCGCCGCGCGAGGGATTGGGAGAGGCCTGGATCCGGAGACCCGGCCTCGGTGGCCCGTCTCCGACTCCGAGCGCCTGCCCGATCCCGATCACCGCATCGGTCGAGCTGTCCGGGTTCACGTAGAGCCCGGCGTCGTAGAACTGCAGCGCCAGCACGCGGACGTGCGTGACCTGCGGCGTCGAGGACGCCTTGAAGCGCAGCCGGTAGATCTGCCCGGGCCCCGGCAACGACATCCCCGAGCACAACAGCACGTCGGTGATGGTGTCGCGGTCCGCCCCCGGCTTGAACAGGTGGAAGCGATTCCCGCAGGCGTTCTTGAAGTAGGTCCCCTCCTGCTGCGACAGCGGCGAGCGCTGCACCAGCGTGAGGGCCGCCGGGTCGTACCCGATCGTCGCGTCGAAGCCGTTGAACGAGGAGCCCGACTGGGTCACCTCGATCGAGACGTCGAAGGAGTCGCCGGGCGCCACGCTCTGCGCGGCCGGCAGCAACGCGACCCGGACGCCTTGGGCGCGGGCCCCGGGGACGCACGCGGCGAGCAGTCCCAGCGCCAGGCCGGCCACCACCCATCCGCGTCGAGTGAATCCTGCTGCCATCGATCGATCTCCCATGGGAGGCGCCGCTCGCGCGGCGCCCCCGTGCTCTCGAAACCCGCGTCCCGTTCGGGCTCGCGGACCTATCTCTGGAGATTCACCCGGCGCGTCTGGTGAATCCCTGCGGCGTCGAAGCGGACGAAGAAGACGCCCGAGCGCACCACGTTTCCGCCGTCGTCGGTGCCGTCCCAGATCGCCTGGTAGCGGCCGCTCTCCTGGATGCCGTTCACCAGCGTCTTCACGCGGCGCCCGTCGACCGAGTAGACGGAGAGATTCACCGCACCCTTGCTCACCAGGCTGTACTGCAGCGCGGTGCGTCCGCTCGAGGGATTCGGCATGGCGAACGAGATCGCCGTCGCCGTGACCGGCTCGATGCCCAGCACCGGCGCTTCGATGCTCACCGGCACGTCGGCGTTGGCCGCGGAGCGACCGATCACCTCGTCGACCGTGATGCCCGGATCGCCCGCCGCGATCGCGCGGAAGCGCACCACCGCGAGGACACCGTTGCCCGCGATGCCCGGACCCGCTCCCAGGACCGCCGCGTCGACACGACCCGGGCCGGGCGAGAGCACGATGCCTTCGACGTTGGTGAACAGATCGCCGGACTCGACGCCGATCGGCTCGACCACGGCCGCGTTCCACCGCAGCACGGTCGAGACCGCGTGCAGGTCACCCGCGCCCGACAGCTTCACGCTCACGCCGAACGTCTCGCCCACCGGGAACGTCGCCGGGACCTCGACGCCGATCCGGTTGGTGCCGGTGGAGACCGCGATCGGCGGGCTCTTGAGGCTCGCGACCGGCGTGTAGTTGAGCGAGAACATCACGAGGTCCTCGAAGTTGGTCTTCGAGTCGGTGGTGGGTCGGCCGGTCACGCCGTTGTTCGTGGTGGGACCGACGTCCAGGTACTCGAAGCCCGCGAGCCCCGCGCCGGTCAGGCCGTAGTGCGCGCCGAGCAGCGAGAGATCCGCGGTCGACACCGAGTTGTTCCCCACCCCTGCGGTGACGCCGTCGCTGACGTCGCCGAGGTGGTAGTTGAGCGCGCCGGTCGTGACGTTCGAGACCGCCGAGACGTTGCTGAAGGCGTCCTTCGCATAGGCCACGTAGTACCAGTAGTCGCGGCTCGACGGCTCGTCCGCCTGTCCGGTACCCGTCACCGACGTGAGCGTCCAGCCTGCCGGCGGGTAGCTGGCCGGCGCCGGCGGAACCGATCCCGCACCCGGGGAGTTGTCGTAGAACGGATAGTTGCCGAAGCCCTTGCGCCACACCTCGACCGTCGCGGCGTCGGCCGGCGTGGTGTAGGTGAGGGTGATCTTGGTGGTGCCGTCCGCGTCGTTTCCGGTCCGCACCTGGACCGAGCTGAGCGCGGTGACCGCCGCCGGAGCCACGTTGTCGATCGGCACGGTGGCCGGGGCGCCGGCGTTCACCGGCAGCGGCGCGTTGGAGCAATCGCGCAGATCGACCGCGGTCACCGTGAGGGTGCCCGTGCCGCCCGGCGCGGAGCTCGCGACGCCGACGTTGAAGAGGTTGCCGGTCAGCGCCGTCGGACCGCAGCTCACGCCGATGACCGCGCCGTCCGCGGTGTACGAGCCGCCGCCGTTGTCGGCGACGTTGAACAGCGTGGTGCCGGAGGCACTCAGGAACGTGCCCTCGGTGACGCTGCCCGTTCCCGCGCACAGCGTCAGATTGGCGGAGAGCTGGAACGTGACGCTGAAGCCGAGCACGGCGTTGTTGTAGGGCCGCGTCAGGTTCACCGGGATCTGCACGCACGGATTGCCGGCCGAGATCGTGGTCGCCGACGAGACGCCGGCGATCGTCGCCGGCGCGAGCGTGAAGCTCACCGAGATGGTGTGCGCCGCCTGCACGTTCGTGAAGGTGTAGGAGGACGGTGCGCCGACCGAGACCGCGTCGACCAGCACGTCGGCGACCTGGTAGCCCGGGTCCGGCGTGAAGGTGAAGAGCTGGTTGCTGCCGCAGTTCACCACCACGGCACCGCTCGGGCTGATCGAGCCGTTCGCTCCGGCGCTCGCCGTGATCGTGTAGGTGTCGATCGCGAAGCTCGCCGCGATCGTGTGGTTCGCCTGCACGTTCGTGAACGTGTAGCTCGTCACCGCTCCCACCGAGACGCCGTCCACCAGCACGTCCGCGACGTGATAGCAGGGGTCGGCGGTGATCGTGTAGGTGAGGTTGTCGCCGCAGTTCACCGAACTCGCGCCGTTCGGGCTGATCGAGCCGTTCGGGCCCGCCGAGGCGGTGATCGTGAAGACGCTGAACGCGAAGCTGGCCGAGATCGTGTGGTTCACCGTGACGTTCGTGAAGGTGTAGGACGTCACCGCGCCCACCGAGACTCCGTCCACCAGCACGTCGTCGACGTGGTAGCAGGCGTTCGGCGTGATCGTGAACGTCTGGTTGCCGCCGTAGCTCACCGCAACCGCTCCGGACGGCGAGATCGATCCGTTCGCACCGGCGCTGGCGGTGATCGTGATGTAGGTGAACTCGTCCGCGCCGATGTCGGGCGTGGCGCCATTCCGCAGGTCACCGTCGAAGTCGGTGAGGATGCCGCCGAGCGGCGCGCCGGCGTTGCTCACCGGCGAGGCAGGGATCGAGGTGTTGATGTGCAGGTCGCTGGTGCTGACGTAGAACGGGTCGCCGGTGACACTGTTCGCGTCGCGGCTCGAGGCGGTGCGCCACGCGGCCATCGTGGCGAAGTCGCTCGCCGCGATCTTGCCGACCAGGTTCGAGCCGCCGCCGGTGGAGTTGGCGTAGAGGTTGTTGCGATCTCCGCCGGTGAGCTGGCTCGCGGTGAGCTCGAGCGCGATCGCCGCCGCGCCGGCCCCGGTCGAGATGCGGCCGAGGTTGTTCACCACGTTGTTGCCGCTGACGTTCGCCGTCGCGCCGTCGTCGAGCGCGATGCCGACCGAATATGCGCCGGAGCTGAAGTTGATCGAGTTCCCGAACAGGTAGACCGAGTTGTCGAACACGTTCACGCCGCCCTGGCCGGTTCCGAACACGTAGATCGCCGCCGGGCTGAACGACATGCCGAACGACGCGTAGCTGTCGCCGTCGCCCTTCATGCCGGACACCATGTTGTTCGACAGCGTGACGTTCGCGGCGGGGAGTCCTGTCGAGACCTGGATGCCCTTCGGTCCGAATCCGTTGACCCCCGGGTAGACCAGATCGTGGATGCGGTTCGCGTTCGCGGTGGCGTTCGTGGTGCCGGTCGCGAACCAGATGCCGACGTCGTTCTCGTCACTGGTCCCGTCGGTGTTCCCGACGTCGTTGTTGCGCACCGTCGCGCCGCTCACGCCCTGCATGTAGAGGCCGGCGCGCGCGATCGCGTTCGCGCCGACGGTGTTCAGGGTGTTGTCGGCGTAGGTGAGGTTGAAGCCGTTCTGCGGCGTGGTGCCACCGATCGCGAACACGCCGATGAAGGCCTTCTCGACCCGGTTGTTCTGGATCGTGATGTCCGAGAAGAAGCCGGCGCTGCCCGCGGTCGCGCCGTCCGAGATCACCACCGCCGAGTTCGTGTTCACGCCGTTGCGCACCACGCAGTTCTTGAGCGCGTCGTTGGTGACCGGCGTGGTGCCGCTCGAACCGATCCACACCACGATCGGGCTGGTGACGCTGGTGTTCGCGATCGTCAGATCGCGGCTCGTCCCACCCACCGTGTTCGACCCGTCGATCGTGATGTAGTGCGAATTGAAGATCTTGAAGATCGAGTTGGTCGCCGCCGCGCCCGAGACCGTGGAGGTCACGCCGGTGTTGGGCTTGATCGTCACGGGGTTCGCCGCGGTCGGAAGGTCCGCGCTCGTGATGTTCACGGTGATCGGGAAGGTCTCGGTCGGGTAGCTCGCGTCGGTGAGGAGGAACCGCACCGGCCCGCTCACACCGCGCAGGTTCAGGTCGTTCACCGCCGCCGTGATCGTGGCGTACGCGCCGGACAGGACGTGCTGCGGGAGACTCTCGTTCTCCGACCGCTTCACGAAGAGGTCGCCCCGGAACGTGCGGCCGTTCTCGACCGGCACCCAGGTCACCTGCTCGACCTGCTTCGTCACCTTGCGGAACTCGAGGTGGTCCGGCGCGGCGCCGCGCGCCGTCTCGGTCACCGGCTCGAGCACCTCACGCGTGACCGTCTCGACGTGGCGCTCGAACGACACGCTGTGTCCGGTGAGCTGGTTGAACGTGCCGAGGCCGACCAGGTAGTCGCCGTTCAAGGGCGCGTCCACCACGTTGTAGGAGCGGATCGTGCCGCCGATCGGGAAGTTCCCGGCCACCAGGTTCACGCTGGTCGGTGCCGTGGCGAACGTCCCCGAGTTGATCGCGACGTTGGGAGTGGCCGCGACGTCCTGGGCCACCACGAAGTACTGGATCAGGTCACCGGCGACCACGCTGCTCTGGAGCAGCGAGTAGTCGATGGTGAAGCTGAACGGCGAGCTCGACCCGCTGGCCTCGACGAACTTCCAGCCGTTGAAGGCGCTCGTGTTGCCGGCGAAGGTGTTCGCGTCACCGCTCTTCTTGTAGTAGACGCGCGGCCGCGTTCCGCTCGTGCCGTTCACGCCGACGTTGTCGGTGACCGTCACGTTCGTGAAGCTGCGATTCGAGAGGCTCGCGGTCGGAGTGAGCGGCGTGTAGTTGATCGACGGAGGCGTGATGTCGACCGGCGTGCCGTCGAACTCGTCGGCGCCGAGGTCGTTCGCGGTGCCGCCGCCGTTCACGGAGCCGGGAGGTCCGGGTCGGGTCTGGCCGTCGATGTCGAGCGTGACGCCGGTGCCGCTCGCGCCCGCGGACTCGAGGTTGGTCGCGGTCGCGTTCGGGATGTGCAGATCCGTGGAGCTCGTGAACGGCGCCGCCGAGGTCGTGGCGACCGAGGCGTTGTCGTTCGTGCCCGCCGCCGACAGCGTGCTGGTGTAGTTCCGCAGGTTGCCGGCGCCCGCGGTGGTGCTCGCGTCGAAGCCGGACGCGAGATAGATCCCGGTGCCCGACGTGGTTCCCACCTGGCCGATCGCGGCACCGGTGCCCGCGCCCTGGTAGTAGGCGTTGTTGTTCCAGGTCAGGTTCATGGTGCTGGTGCCGCCGGAGGGCAGCATGATGCTGGCGACCGACGTTCCGGCCACCGCGCCGGTGAGCGTGTTCGAGAAAATGTTGTTGCGGATGTCGACGCCCGTGATGGTCGTCGCCGTCAGCACGAACGCCGCAGCCGACGTGCCCGCCGAAGCGCCGGGAACGGCGCCGAAGAGGTTCACGCTGTTGTGATAGATCTTGTGATTCGTGCCGCCCGCGACGCGAATCCCGAACGGTCCGAACTGCGTCGTCAACGATCCGCTGTTGTTCAGGAAGGCATTGATGTCGGTGATGAAGTTGTTCTGGACCGTGACCGCGATCGCCGAGGTGTTGATGCCGTACGCCGCGAATCCGGTGTTGCCGCGCGAGTAGACGGTGGTGATCTTGTTGTTCTGGATCGTTCCCGAGCCCGCCACCGTGCTGCTCAGGCCCTGGATGCCCATCGCGGTCGCGCCGCCCACCGCCTGGACGTTCGTGACCGTGTTGCCGTTGATCGCCCACACCGCCCCCGAGGCGGTGGTCGCCTGATCGATGCCGCGCGCGGCGCTCGAGGTTCCGTTGTTGACCACGCCGGTGACGGTGTTGTTGTTGAGCGCGATCGGCCCGGTCCCGATGCCGCTGTTCAGCTCGATGCCGTTCATCTGCGTACCGACGTAGGACAGGATGTTCCGCACCGTGTTGCCGGAGATGTTGGCGGCCACCGTACCCGAGACGTAGATGCCCTTGGTGTACACCGTGGTCGCGGGCGCCACGTAGGGCGGGGCACCGGCCAGGGCCCCGGCCGCACCGACGATGTTGTTCGTGACCGTGATCCCGGTCGACGAGAACGGCGAGGTGGTGTTGCCGAGGAACGCGATGCCGCGTGCGCACTGGTTCACCGAGTTGTTGTCGATGACGAGGCCGTTCACCGCGACGCCGGCGGCCATGAGACCGGTGACGCTGGTGATCGCGGTGATCGCCGCGCCGCCGTTCGGGCCGACGATGATTCCGAACGAAGAGTTCGAGCTTCCGGTGGTGCTGGTGATCGCCGCCGCGTTGCCGCTCGTCACGTTGCCGTTCAGGTTGCAGTTCGAGATCGTGATGTTGTTGTTGCTGTTGTAGGGCGCCGTGGCCGAGGTCGCGATGCGGATCGCCGAGTTCGCGATCACCGTGGTGAGCGCCGTGTTGGTCACCGTCAGGTTGCGGTTCGTGCCGCCGGTGTTCGGATTGTCACCGTTGATCGTGACGTTGTCCGCGCCGTTCAGCTGGATCACCGCGAAACCGCTGGCGGGATTGCCGGACACCGTGACCGCGTCGTTCGTGGGCTGCACCAGCACCGAGGTGTAGCTCGCGGCGCCGGCACCGGTGCTGTTCAGCGTGGCGGGCGTCGCGCCCTCGGTGGTGTTGGCGCTGATCGAGACGGTGATGGCGCCCTGGTGCGTGCCCGCGTTGATCGCCGTGAAGGCGGCGCCGACCGTGGTGTAGGCGGTCGGGCCCACGACGCCGGCGGTCGCCGTCACGCTCACCTGGGCGAGCGCGGATGCGCTCCATCCCGCGGTGAGCGCGAGTGCTGTGAGCACCAGCGGAAGCCGGCGCACGATCTTCGAAGCGAGGAGAGAGCGAATCTGGAATCTCATGACGGCGGCTCCCTTGGATCAGGTGAGTTTCGAACGTTCGATCGAGACCGAAGAGGCGGCGGGTTCCCCCGCCGCCTCGAGTTCACGCTAGTGGATCACCGTCAGCATGCGGGTCTTCTCGATGCCCGCCGCCCGCAGCCGCACGAAGAACACTCCGGACTTCGCGGCCACGCCCTGCTCGTCGGCGCCGTCCCAGACGAACTGGTAGCGGCCGGCGTCCTGGGAGCCACGCAGCAACGTCTTCACGCGGCGTCCGTCGACCGTGAAGATCGCGAGATCGACCGGTCCCTGCCGGGCGAGCGCGTACTGCACGAACGCGGAGCCCTGGGTCGGATTCGGGATCACCGGCAGCAGCACCGTGGAGGACACCGCGTGCTCGGCGGCGAGCGGGCCCTCGGTCGAGACCGTCACGTCGCGGTTCCGCTCGTCGCGTCCGATCACCTGTCCGAAGGCGAGCATCGGGAATCCCTCCGCCTTGGCGCGGAAGCGCACGGTGGCGATCACGCCCTGACCGGTGAAGCCGGAGCCCGCTCCGAGCAACGCCGCGTCGGCGCATCCGGGGCCGGGGGAGAACAGCAGGCCGCCCTGCGAGGTGACGAGGTCGCCGGCGATCGTCTCGATCGGCTCCACCACCGCCTCGTTCCAGCGCAGCGACACCGAGATCGCCTGGAGCGCTCCGGCGCCGGAGAGCACCAGCGGCACGTCGAATTCGGTGCCGGCGGTCACCGTGGGCGGAGCGCGGAACCGGAGTGCCTCGCCGCCCTGCGTGGTCGGCAGGCCCTTCGCCACGAGCGAGACCCGCGGCGTGTAGTTCAGCGCGAACATCAGGAGGTCGTCGAAGCCCACCTTCGAGTCGGTGGTCGGACGCCCATCGGTGCTGGCGTTCGTGGTCGGTCCGACGTCGAGATACTCGAAGCCCGTGAGGCTCGCGCCGGTGGCGCCGTAGTGCGCACCCAGCAGCGAGGCGTCGAGCGTGTTCACCACGTTGTCGCCGCTGCCCGGCGAGACGCCGTTGCTGACGTCGCCGAGATGGTAATCGAGCGTGCCGGTCGTCATGTTCGAGACCGTCGAGGCGTCGCCGCACGAGTTCTTGCCGTACGCCACGTAGTAGTAGAAGTCACGCGTCGGCGGCTCGTCGCTCTGACCGCTCGCGGTCACCGAAGTCAGCGTCCAGCCGGCGGGCGGATACGAAGCCGGCGGGGACGGGGCGGAACCGGCGCCCGGAGAGTTGTCGTAGAGCGGGTAGTTGCCGAAGCCGCGGCGCCACACTTCGACCGTCCCCGGCACCGACGGCGCGGTGTAGGTGACGGTGATCTTCGTGGTGCCATCCGTGTCGTTGCCGAGCTTCTGCTGGGCGACCGCCAGGTTGCTGGCCGGCAGCATCGCGTTGAGCGTGAAGCTCGCGGAGATGGAGTGCGGGGCCTGGACGTTCGTGAACGTGTAGCTCGACACCGGACCCTGCGACACGCCGTCCACCACGACATCGGCGATCAGGTTGCACGCGGCGGCGGCGATCGCGAACGACTGGTTCGCGCCGCAGTTCACCGGGACGCCGCCGCTCGGGGTGATCGATCCGCCGGCTCCCGCCGACGCCGTGATCGCGTAGACGTTGAGCGCGAACGACGCCGAGATCGTGTGGTCGGCCGAGATGTTCGTGAACGTGTAGCTCGCGACCGCGCCGACCGAGACGCCGTCCACCAGCACGTCGTCGATGTGGTAACAGGCCGCGGGCGTGATGGTGAAGGTCTGGTTCGAGCCGCCGCTCACCGCGACCGCGCCGGACGGCGAGATCGAGCCGTTGGGCCCGGCGCTGGCGGTGATCGTGTACGGCGTGATCACGTGCACCACCGCGGCCGACGACGCCTGTCCGTCGGGGTTCGTGATCGTGATCGTGTACTTCTCCGACCCGACGCTCGGGGTCGCGGCGGAGGTGTTCAGCACCAGGTTCACCGTGGTCGGGTTGACGTAGGTCGCCGACACCACGGTCGGCGGCGTTCCCGAGGCGGCACCGGCGGTGACGGAGGCGGTGAGATGGCTGTACGCCGGGACGCCGGGAAGGTTGGCGCCCGGATCGTAGAAGCCGGTTCCGCTGGTCGAGGTGCCGGTGAGGGTGACGCTCACGCTCGCGAGCCCGGCCGCGACGTCCGGCAGGGCGGAAGGCGCCGCCGGTCCCGGCGCCACCAGCTTGGTGACGCGCACGCCGTAGGAATTGGTGGCGTCACAGAACATCGCCACCTGCCACATCGACATGTCATCGATCGGATCGAGCGAAACCGCGGAATAGTCGCCCCAGCGCCGCGGACGCGTCGCGCTGCCCGGATCGCTCGCCGGGTTGTAGGCGGTGGCGCTGCTGGTGACCAGCAGCGGCACCTGCATGGTGCCGAGCGGGTCGCCGGCGAGACGGCCGACGGTGGCTGCGTTCGCGCGCTCGGCGGTGCCGGCGGTGCTCATGCCCATCGCGGCGTGGCCCTGGCCCGACACCATGATCGTGGGCATCCAGTAGTGGCGCTCGGTCGTGAGGTTGGTCGCGGTCTGGGTGAACACGGTGCCGGACTGGACGATCGTCGGCGTCCCCGAGTTGACCGGCACGTTGAACTGGTACCAGCGTGACGCGTCGCGCGTGTTGTTCGCGTCGACGGCATTGGCGACGCCGGTGTTGTCGACCTTGATGTTGTGCGCGGTCCACAGCTGCTGGTTCTTGATGTAGGCGGCGAACGGGCGGTCGTCGAGCGGATCGAGGAAACCGTTCGTACCGTTGGCGTTCCCGAGGTGCGGGACGTTCAGCGCCTGGTTGGTCGCCGGCACCGTGATCGGGATGTTCGCCGACAGCGTGGGCGTGCCGCCGGGGTTCGCGACCCGCAGCAGGTTCAGCACGCCGTAGGCGTTGCCGTCGGTCCCGAAGAAGTAACCCTCGTTCGAGGACGGGTCGTAGTTGTCGACGCCGCGCGGCGCCCACATGCCGGTGAAGCCGGTGTTGGCGGACATGAACTCGCGGAACGCGGTCACCACGATCGGACCGGCGCCGAGCACCGAGCTCTTGCGGATCACGAAGCCGTCGGTCTGCTGGAACGTCTGGGGGCTCGCGCCGCAGAACTCGTCGACGCCCATGTAGAGCGCATTCGCGTCGATTCCGAGCGACGGGTAGTCCGAGAGGCAGGTGTTGCCGTTCGCCATCGAGGGCGCGACCGTGGCGGGGATGAAGAAGAAGAACGTCCAGACCGTGCCCGCGGTGATGGTGCCGTTGCTGGCGGCGTCACTGACGCCGAGCAGCCATCGGTTCGGGGTCGAGACGTTGATGATCGAGAGGAACCAGCGTCCCGACAGGCGGTCGTAGCGGATCTCGGGGTCGCTGGTGCCGGAGCCGGCGCGCACCGAGGTGAAGAAAGCGTCGGTGCTGGCGTTCATCACCCCGTCGGCGACGCCGGTGGTCTTGTTGAAGCTGACGATGCGGCCGTTCACCGCCACGATGTACTGGGTGGGGCCGACCGCGCCGTTGCAGTCCGGCGGGAAGGACAGGGTCGGGTTGGTTCCGCTGAGTGTCGCCGCGGTGAAGTTGGGACCGAGCGTCTGCGGGCTGAAGACCTCGAACCGCGTCGACCCCTTCGGCCGGTAGATCAGCTTCTCGGGCGCCATCGGCGGAATCGAGGCGACGCGCTGCGAGCCGGGATGGAGCTCCAGATCCTCGCGCTCGAACTCGTGCTCGTTCATGAGCGTGTACTTCACCGGATCGTTCGCGTGGAGCGCAGCCTCTCGCATGATGTCGGCGTTGGTGCGGTGGATTCCGACCCCGCCCATCGTCGGCACTCCGACGATCTCGCGACGGGTCGCCGCGGCTGCGATGCTCGCGACGAGCACGCCTGTGAGGATCAGACCCAGCGCGAAGCGTGCAGATCTCGAACTCGATTCGAACACGGCGACCTCCCAGTCCTTTGCAGAACGACCCTACGAAGCGGGTACGGTAAAAACGTGTCGGTCGCGGCGAACCCGGAGCGGCAGGGAGCGTCGCGAGACAACGCGTCGGCAAAGATTTTTTGTAGGACGCCGCATCTTTCATCCGAAGTCCAGTCGTTGCAAGGACAATCGTTTGCAGATGTCAACGATGGGGTGTGGCGATTCGCCACGAATGGTTTGGTGACGGAGAACGAATGGTGGGAGCCCGGGGAGAATGCACGGGCGATTCGTTCCGAACCGAGGTCTTGCGCGTTCCGAGCCCGTCACGCGCGAGAACGTTGCTCGCGCGTGACGAAACGGATCCTATCGAGCGCGGCGCGCGCTCACGCCTGCTGCCACACCGAGCCCTTGCCGTAGGCGTCGAACAGACGCCCCCAGCCGGTGGCGAGAATCTCGCGTACCCGCGGCTTGCCGTTCACCGGGTACCAGTAGCCGTCGTGATAGGCGCGCGAGGCGAAGTACGACCACGGCACGATCGGCGAGCGCAACAACATGTTCTCGAGCGGCTTGAGCGGGCCCCAGTAGATCAGCTTCTGGCCCCACGAGGCGAAGGTGTTCTCCGACAGCGAGCCGCGGAAGTTGAAGTTCACGTTCTTGATGTCGTCCCCCACGATCTCGATCTCCTCGGGACGTCCGACGCCGAGGCCGTTCTCGTGCGCGAGGCGGATGAACTTGAGGTCGGTCATGGGGTCGAACCCCATCATCTTGGCGGCGGTCGCGTCGAGGGCGACGCAGTCGTTCGAGGCCAGGATGTAGTTCTTGACGTGCGGGCGCATCGCGCGCGGTCCCGGACCTTCCCCCGCGATGGTGCCGTCCATGACCGCAAAGATTCCGGGATGGATTTCCTTCTGGATGCGCAGGAGGTCGACCAGCGTCTCGTGGATCACCGAGTGGGTCCAGTGGCGGTTCAGGTTCAGCAGACCGCCGAACGCGTTCTTCATCGAGCCGGTGGTGCCGGTGAAGACGTGCGTCTTGACCGTGGGCAGGTGGATCACGTTCTTGCCGAGCAGCATCTTGGGGATCTGGATGCCCTGCTTCTCGAACACCCGGTCGAGCACCAGCATCTTCGATTTCGGCTGGTAGGTGATCCACTCGGTGGGCGGCTCGCTCAGGTACTGGATCGGGGTGCGGTAGTGATCGAGCACCGGCGCCAGGTGGTTCTGCACCGTTCCCTCGCGGCAGCTCACCACCACGGTGTCGTTCTGGGCCGCGATCAGGTCGCGGGAGACGTCGTAGCCGTCCTGCTTCATCTTCCCGATCACGCCGTCCATCTGCCACGGCGTGGTGGAGCAGGCCGGCATGTAGACGTGCCAGGAGATGTTGATGCGCAGGCAGGTCTGGTGCTGGAACGGCAGGGCCTCGCGGTAACCGGCGAGGTCCATCAGGCGGCCATAATCCTCGAACACGGTCTCCGGCGAGGTGCGGAGGACGGCGACTTTCGACATGAGAGATCCCATCGGCAAGGAGGTTTCGGCGCACGACCAAACGGTGGAGGAGCTTAGCAGACCGCGAAAACCTGTGCGCGTGGGAGCAGGATGCCGGGCGCCGGGACTTCGCCTCCCCCAAACGTCGATCGCGCCTCCGGAGGTTTCCGCGCGGAAACCTCCGACGCTCGAGACGTCTGGATCCCAGGGATGGCTTGCGCAGGGCGCTGCGCTTTGCGAACATTCGGGGCTCGGGTCGAGGTGGCCGCATCCCCTCCGCTGGATGGATCCCGCGATGCGTGCCGGTTCGATGTTCCCGCTCTGCCTCTTCCTGCTCGCGTTCGCGCCCGTGTCCATACGCGCGGAATCGCAAGCCTCGCGGGTCGATGCCTCCTCCGCCCTCTCCCCCGCAACGCGCCGCTTCGACGGCACCGACTCCGCCGCGCCCGCCGGGCTGCCCGCCTGGCAGCAGGCCCTGTTCGAGCTGCGCCGCGCGGATCCGCGCTGGCCCGATGGGATCGCGATCACGCGGCGTGCTCTCGAGCAGTCCGGACCGGAGGTGGTCCCGATCGGGGTGATCGATCTGCGCGGGCCGGCACCGCTGTTCGTCGTCACCACGCTCCGCACCGTCACCTACCGCGGCGCCGACCTCGTCGTGACGCTCGACCGCGAGCGCTGGGTGAGCGTCAGCCCGCTGCCCCGGTGGATCACGATCGACTGCGACGACGGGTTGGGAGCGCGGGTGATGCACTTCGGCGAACGGCTCCCGGTCCACTACGCCACCGTGGGAACGCGGACGCTGCGGCTGCGCGCCGTGGATGCCTCCGGCTTCGCGCGCGAGGGACGCTTCCGCCTGCGGGTCGAGGCGCTCGAGACCCCGGTGCCGGACGATACCCTGCGGGTCACGGGGACGACCCCGTACGCCGGCGGCGTCGCATCGGGCCGCGGCTACGTTTACCTCGCCCCGGGTCACACGCGGATGGTGCAGCCGATCGTGATGGTCGAGGGGTTCGATCTCGCGAACAACCAGAATTGGGACGAGCTCTACCAGTACCTCAACCGTGAGAGCCTGGTCGAGCGCATGCGGGCACGCGGGTACGACCTCGTGGTGCTCGACTTCACCGACGCCACCGACTACATCGAACGGAACGCGTTCGTGCTGGTCGACCTGCTCCGAGTGATCCGGGGACGGCTCGGTTCCGCGGATCCGGTGAGCCTGGTGGGCGCGAGTACCGGCGGCGTGATCGCGCGCTACGCCCTGTTGTGGATGGAATCCCACGGGATTCCTCACGGCGTGAAGACGTTCCTGACGCTCGACGCGCCGCACCTCGGGGCCAACGTGCCGCTCGGGATCCAGTACTGGTTCCGGTTCTTCGGCGACGTCGCGTCCCAGGCCGCGTTCTTCGCCGCGCTCCTCGACCGCCCGGCAGCGCGCGAGATCCTGCTGTATCACTCGATGCCCACGCCGTTGCTCCAGCCGGCGCCCGATGCGCTGCGCGCAAGCCTTCTGGCCGACCTCGCCGCGATGGGAGACTGGCCGCGCCTGCCACGCAAGGTGGCGATCGCGAACGGCAGCGGCGCGGGAGTCGGTCAGGGCTTCGCACCCGGGGACCCGCTGCTGCGGTACGGCTACCGCTCGGGAATCCGTTCCACCGAGAGCACGGTCTGGGCACTCCGCGACCAGGCCGTGGGGCAGGTGTTCGAGGGCCGCATCACGGTGCTGGTCACGCTGCGGCGCCAGAGCGTGCTGGCCGCGGGCGCGCCGCCCCTCGACGGCGCACCCGGAGGATGGCGGGCCACCATGCTCCAGATGGACACCACCGCGGTGCCCTACGGCGACATCGTGGCGCTCCACCCCCGGCACTGCTTCGTGCCGACGGCCAGCGCGCTCGCGCTCGACGTGCCGCGTCTCGACACGCCACTCCCATCGGGTCCGGCGCTGCGGGCGATCACACCGTTCGATGCGGTGTATGCCCCGGCCGAAAACCAGGAGCACGTCCTGGTCACCGCGGAGAACGCGACGTGGATCGAGCGCGAGATCGCGAACGAGGTCGCGCCGGCGGTGACCGGCGTTGCGACATTCGCTTCGAACGACGACGGTTTGGCGCGGCCCGCACCCAATCCATTCCGTACCCAGACCCGCATCGGCTTCCGGCTCGCCGTCGCGCAGCATGTGCGGGTCGCCGTGTACGACCCCAACGGCCGCGTGGTCGCGACCCTGCTCGATGCACCGCTCGCGGCCGGGGAGCATTCCGTGAGCTGGACCGGCGCATCGAACACCGGGCGCCTGTCGCCCCCTGGTCTCTACTTCGTGCGACTCGAGACCCCGGGCCGCACCACGCATGTGCGGATCACGCGGCTCGAATGAGGTCACGGCCGCGGAACCATCGTGGTGCGAAGGACGTGGCTGCTGCATCCAATCTCTTTTCGCTCGCTCGTCGGAGTCGAGAACAAGGAGGAGTTCATGAAGTTCCTGGTGTACGGCGCCACTGGAAACGTCGGTTCCCACGTCGCTCGTGAGTTGCTGGCCCGCAAGCAGGACGTGCGCGTCCTCACCCGTCACCCCGAGAAGGCGAAGTCCCTCGGCGACGTCGAGATCGTGGAGGGCGACGCGCTCGACCCCAAGACGGTGCGCTCGATCTTCGAGGGCGTCGACGGCGTGTTCCTGCTCAACCCGGTGAGCCAGACCGAGTCGAGCGAGGGACTGATGGCGGTGAGCGGCGCGATGGCGGCGAAGGTGAAGCGCATCGTCTACCTGTCGGTGCACAATGTCGACGAGTGGTCGTTCCTGCCTCACTTCGGGACCAAGGCCGGGGTCGAACGCGGCTTGCTCGCCTCGCGGATTCCCTACACGATCCTGCGCCCGAACAACTTCTATCAGAACGATCAGTACTTCCGGGAGCCGTTGCTCCAGTACGGCGCCTATCCGCAGCCGATCGGCGGCCGCGGTGTCTCGCGCGTCGACGTCCGCGACATCGCCGACGGTGCCGCGAACGCGCTGATCGACGGGGGCCACGACGGCAAGGCGTACAACCTGGTCGGCCCGCGTCCCTGGACCGGCGAGGAGACCGCGAAGCTGTGGAGCGAGCAGCTCGGCCGTCCGGTGCACTACCTCGGCGACGACCTCGACGCGTGGGAGAAGGGCTCGCTCGCCTACCTGCCGCCGTGGATGGTGTACGACTTCCGCGGCATGTACCACTGCTTCCAGACGCAGGGATTCCGCGGCACCGCCGAGGACATCGCCGCGATGACGAAGCTGATCGGTCACGCTCCGCGAAGGTACGAGGACTACGCGAAGGAGACCGCCGCGCAGTGGTCGGAGACCGCGGCGACGAAGTAGCGAGGAGGCATCTCCTCGCGTCTCACTACTTCAGGCAGTCCGGGCTCTTTCCGCCGTTCTTGCGCAGGTAGCCGACGTAGTAGCCGGCGTAGTCCGACGCCTCGCCGCGCGCCGCGTCGGTGCCGAGGAATTGCGCCACGCCGCGCGTCCAGATCGCGGGGCACCCGGTGGCCGCGGTGTCGTTCACGCACGCCACGAACGCGTGGAACGCGTCGCGATAGGCGCCGAACTGCGCGCGCGTCATCGGCTCGCCATGCCCGGGCACGGCGATCCGGAACGGGGTCGCCCACACCGAGTCGAGCGCCTGGCTCCATTGCTTCGGGCACGCGGTTTCGAAGAACGGCGCGGGAAAGGTCACGAGATCCCCGATCACCGCCACGCGCGTGCGCGGGTCGTAGAGCCACACGTCGGCGTCGGTGACGGCGCCGTCGGTCACGTGCACGTCGAGCGGCCGTCCCGCCAGCTCCCTCCGGCCGGTCTCGGTGATCACGACGTCCGGCCGGAGACTCGCGGACGCCTCCATGGTGGCCGCGAACACCGCCATCTCCGCGCGCTGCGCCTCCGGGATCTCCGGGTTCTTCACGCGCTCCGCCAGTCCCTCCGCGTTGCGGGTGAGGAAGCCCCGCGGGCCGAGCGCTCGATCGATGGCGTTGGTGGTGTAGACGCGCGCGTTCGGATACGCCGCCTTGACCCGCACGTTGCCGCTCGAGTGATCGAGGTGCCAGTGCGTGTTGACGATCGCCACGACCGGCTGCTTCCGCTCGCGCGCGAACGCGAGGATCCCGTCGCTGTGCCAGGCATGCCGCCCGGTGTCGACCACCACGAGCCCTCGCGGCGCCGTGAACATCACCGTGTTGCCGTCCGGTCCGCGGTTGGGAAGGATCGCGCCGGCCATCAGGTAGGTGCCGGGCGCGATCTCGCGCGGGGCGGGCGCGACCGGGGCGGCGGGAGGAACGGCCGGGGCGGCGGGGGCATCGGCGGCGGTGACGAGCAGGGAGAGAACGATTGAGATCCACATGCGGAACCGCCTCCGGGAGGATGTACGGATGCGCCCGGTCGTGTGGGGCGCGATCGGCAGCGTCGGCGTTCCCACCGGCGTCCACAAGAAACGACGGACCCGCGCGGCCAACCACGGCCACCAGCGCGGGAGAGGCCGGGAGCTAGACCCGCACGCCCTCGGCCAGCAGCGAGCGCGCGATCACGAGGCGCTGGATCTCGGAAGTACCCTCGTAGATCTCCATCACGCGGGCGTCGCGGTAGTAGCGCTCGACCGCGTACTCCTTCACGTAGCCGTAGCCGCCGTGCACCTGGATCGCCTGGTGGGTGACCCAGGTCGCGGCCTCGCTGGCGTAGAGCTTGGCCATCGAGGCCTCACGCCCGTACGCGGAGCCGATGTCGCGCAGCCACGCCGCGCGCTGCAGCAGGAGCCGCGCGCACTGGATGCGGCGCTCCATCTCGGCGAGCTTGAACTGCACCGCCTGGATCTTCGCGATCGGCTGTCCGAACGCGGTGCGCTGCTGGGCGTATCGCACCGCCTCGAGGAACGCGGCCTGCATCACGCCGAGCGCCTGCGCGGCGACACCGACGCGGCCGGCGTCGAGCATGCTCATCGCGATCTTGAAGCCGTCGCCCTCGTCGCCGAGGCGCTGGTCGATCGGCACCACCAGGTTCTCGAGCGTGAGCCCCACGGTGTCCGATCCGCGCAGACCCATCTTGTCCTCGTTCTTCCCCACCACCAGGCCGGGCGCGCCGCGCTCGACGATGAACGCCGAGATGCCGCGGTTGCCGTTGCTCTTGTCCGTACGCGCGAACAACAGGTAGACGCCGGCGCGCTGGCCGTTCGTCACCCAGTTCTTGGCGCCGTTCAGCACGTAGTGATCGCCCTGGCGCAGCGCGGTCGCCTCGAGCGCGCCGGCGTCGGAGCCGGCGGCCGGCTCGGAGAGCGAGAACGCGGCCAGCTCCCTCGACACCAGCCGCGGCAGGAACCGCTCACGCTGGGCGTCGGTGCCGAAGCGGAACACCGGCAGCGCCCCGACCGAGTTGTGCACCGCGATCATGATCGCGAGTGCCGCCGAGACCCGCGCGATCTCCTCGAGCACGACCACGATGGTGCGCGCGTCGTACCCCACGCCGCCCCACTCCTCGGGAATCGCCATGCCGAGGAAGCCCTGCTCGGCGAGCTTCGCGATCGCCTCGTGCGGCACCGCGGCCTCGGCGTCCCAACGCGCGGCGTGCGGCGCGAACTCGCGCTCGCACAGCTCGCGCACCGTGTCGCGGATCAGGATCTGGTCGGCGGTGAGGTCGAGGTTCACGAGCGGCTACGCCATCACGACTTCGGGGGACTCGCGGAACCCGAGCAGCGCGATCAGGCCGATCACGCCCATGATCATCGGACCGCCGGGATAGAGCAGCGAGCCGGCGGCGGCGAGCAGCGCGAGCGGATAGGCGCGGCCGTCGCCCGCCCACAGTCCCAGCACCCCGGCCATCCACGCGCCGCCGAGTCCGGCCTTGAGCAGGCTCACCAGCGGCAACGGCAGACCGATGCGGTGCGCCAGGTCGAACCAGGAGCCCAGCTTCGCCACCAGCGTGAAGTGCTCGCCGGTGCAGAACGGATACAGACCCTGGAACACCATCGTGAGCCCGGGATAGAGCATGCATGCGGTGAGCAGCACCAGCGCCACCGGCCGTACGGGTCGCGACATTCCTTCCTCCTTGGACGTTCGTTCCTCCGCGCGGAATCGCCGCGCGGCCTTCTCACGATCGCGGCAGCGCGTGCTCCTTCAGCACCTGGCCCGCCACCACCATCTTCTGTACTTCGGACGTGCCCTCGTAGATCTCGGTGATGCGCGCGTCGCGCCAGTAGCGCTCGACGTGGAACTCGGCGAGGTAGCCGTAGCCGCCGTGCACCTGGATCGCGAGGTTCGCGCACCGGGTGGCGGCCTCCGAGGCGTGCCACTTCGCGAGCGAGGCCTCCTTGGCGTGCGGGCGGTTCTGGTCGCGCAGCCACGCCGCCTGGTAGACCAGCAGTCGCGCGGTGTCGACCTCGATCGCGCTGTTCGCGAGCATTTCGCGGATCGCGTCGAACTCGCCGATCTTGCGGTCGAACTGCTCGCGCTGCCCGGCGTAGCGCACCGAGGCCTCGAGCGAAGCCTGCGCGATGCCGAGCGCCTGCGCCGCGATCCCGATGCGGCCGCCGCCCAGTGTCGCGAGCGCCACGGTGTAGCCCTTGTGGAGCTCCCCGAGCAGGTTCTCCTTCGGCACGCGCGCGTTCTCGAACGCGATCTCGCGGGTGTCGGAGGCGTGGATGCCGAGCTTCATCTCCTTCTTGCCCTTCTTCACGCCCGGCGTGCCGGCATCGACGAGGAACGCCGAGATGCCCTTGGATCCGAGCGAGCGGTCGGTGGCGGTGTACACCACCAGCACATCGGCCGGGCCGGCCGTGGTGATGAACATCTTCGTGCCGTTCAGCACGTAGGCGTCGCCGTCGAGCACCGCGGTGGTCTGCTGGTTCGCGGCGTTGCTGCCGGCGTTGGGCTCGGTCAGGCAGTAGGCGCCGAGCTTCTCGCCCTTCGCGAGCGGCGTCAGGTACTTCTGCTTCTGCGCCTCGTTGCCGTACGCGAGGATCGGGTAGCACACCAGCGAGTTGTTCACCGAGGCGATGACGCCGTGGCTCGCGCACACCCGCGACAGCTCCTCGACCGCGATCACGTACGACAGCACGTCCATGCCGGCGCCGCCGTAGGTCTCGGGCACGAACATTCCGAGCAGGCCGAGCTCCGCCATCTTCTTCGTGGTCTCGAGCGGGAACTCGTGGGTCTCGTCGATCTTCGCCGCGATCGGCCGGATCTCGCTCTCGGCGAAGTCGCGCACCATCTCGCGCACCGCGCGCTGGTCCTCGGTGAGGTCGAAGGTGACCCCCGAGGTCGCGGCGAGGGCCATGGCTTGCGGATTCATGCGCGGCTCTCCACGATCAAGCACCCGGGTACTCGTAGAACCCTCGCCCGCTCTTCCGTCCCAGGTGCCCCGCCTTCACCATCTTCCTCAGCAGCGGACAGGGACGGTACTTGGAATCGCCGAAGCCCTCGTGCAGCACTTCCATGATCGACAGGCAGGTGTCGAGGCCGATCAGGTCGGCGAGCGCGAGCGGACCCATCGGGTGGTTCATGCCGAGCTTCATCACGGTGTCGATCGACTCCTTCGACGCCACGCCCTCCATCAGGCAGAACGCCGCCTCGTTGATCATCGGCATCAGGATGCGGTTCGAGACGAAGCCCGGGTAGTCGTGCACCTCGACCGCGGTCTTGCCGAGCCGCTGGCACAGATCCTCGGTGATGCGCCAGGTGTCCTCGCTGGTCGCGAGCCCGCGGATGATCTCGACCAGCTGCATCACCGGCACCGGGTTCATGAAGTGCATGCCGATCACGCGGTCGGCGCGCCGCGTCGCGGCGGCGATCTCGGTGATCGAGATGCTCGAGGTGTTGGTCGCGAGCACGGTGCCGGCGGGAGCGGCGCGGTCGAGCGCCTCGAACACCTGGCGCTTGATCGTGATCTGCTCGCTCACCGCTTCGATCGCGACCTGGCAGCGCGCGGCCGCGTCGAGCGAGGTGCCGCCGTGGATGCGGCCCATCACCTGCGCCGCGCGGTCGGCCGGCCACTCCTGCTTCTTCGCCACGCGCTCGAGGCTCGTCGCGATCGTCCCGGTGGCCTTCTCGACCAGCTCCGGCTTCACGTCGATCAGCTCGACCTCGAAGCCCGCGGTCGCGAACACCTGGGCGATGCCGTTCCCCATGGTGCCGCCGCCCACCACCGCGACGCGCTGCACCGCAGCCGACGCGCCGCTCGGCGCGGTCTCGGTGCTCGTGCTCAAACCCGCTCCACCGCGAGTGCCACCGCGTTGCCGCCGCCCAGGCACAGCGTCGCGAGGCCGGTCTTCTTGCCGCGCTGCTCGAGCGCGCTCAGGAGCGTCACCAGCACGCGCGCGCCCGAGGCGCCGATCGGGTGGCCGAGCGCCACCGCCCCGCCGTTCACGTTCACGCGCTCCCAGTCCCAGCCCAGTGCCTTGCCGTCCGCCACCGCCTGCGCCGCGAACGCCTCGTTCGCCTCGATCAGGTCGAAGTGGTCGATCTTCACGTTCATCTTCTTCATCAGCTTCTCGACCGCGTCGATCGGCGCGAAGAACAGATCCTTGGGCTCGCCGCCGCCGGTGGCGTAGGCGACCACCCGCGCCAGCGGCTTCGCGCCGCGCTCCTTCACGCGCTCACCGCTCATCACCACCAGCGCCGCGCCCGCGTCGTTCAGGCCCGGCGCGTTGCCGGCCGTGATCATGCCGGCCTTGTCGCGCGTCACCGGTCCGAGCTTCGCCAGGCCCTCGGCGGTGGTGTCGGGGCGGATCGACTCGTCCTTCGCGATCACGATCGGATCACCCTTGCGCTGCGGGATCGAGACCGGCACCACTTCCTTCGAGAAGCGGCATGCGGCCCACGCCTCCGCCGCCTTGCGGTGGCTGGCGGCCGAGAACTCGTCGAGCTCGGCGCGGCTCAGCTTCGCCTTCTCGGCGGTGTACTGCGCCAGCTCGATCATGTGGCAGTCGTTGAACGAGCACCACAGCCCGTCCAGCACCACGCCGTCCTTGAGCGAGGTGTCGCCGAGCTTCTGGCCGGTGCGCCCGCTGAACAGGTAGTGCGGGGCGGTGCTCATGCTCTCCTGGCCGCCCGCGACGATGGTCTGGGCGTCGCCGGCCTTGATCGCCTGGGCGGCCAGCATCACCGCCTTGAGGCCCGAGCCGCACACCTTGTTGATCGTCATGGCGCCAGCCACCGGGTCGATGCCGGCCTTGATCTGGGCCTGGCGCGCAGGGGCCTGGCCCTGTCCGGCCTGTACCACGTGGCCCATGATCACCTCGTCGACCTCGTTGCCGGCCACGCCGGCGCGCTCGAGCGCGGCGCGAATCGCGGCGGCGCCGAGGTCGGAGGCCTTGAGGGACGAGAGCCCGCCGAGGAACTTGCCGATCGGGGTCCGGGCGGCCCCCACGATGAAGACGTCGGGGTACTGGGACATGGAGGTCTCTTTCGCGGAAGATGGGGAACGGCGGCTTCGAGCGGGCGGATTCTACACGATCGGGACCGGCGCCGGCACGCCACGAGGATCGGCCGGGCGGGGCGCCGGCCCGAGCGGAAACGCACTTTCGTCGTTCCCGGCGCGGCGCGAGGGGCGTATCGTCGAGGACGTTGGCGGGCGTTCGGAGGCAGTCGTGTTTTCATCCATTCTCGCGCTGTTCCTGCTCGCGGCGGTCCCTTCCGCCGCGCCGGACGATGCAGCGCGCGCGCCCGCGACCCACGAGCCCGTTCCCGAGCTGATCCTGAGCTGGGGCGGACGCGGCCCCGGTCCCGGCCAGCTCGATCATCCATTCTCGATCGCGATCGACGATCGCGACATGGTCTACGTCGCCGACGAGGCGAACGACCGCATCCAGAAGTTCCGGAGTGACGGCCGGTTCGTGCGGCAGTGGGGAGCCCACGGCAGCGATCCCGGCCAGCTCTTCCACCCCGCCGGCATCGCGTTCGGCGCGCGCGGCGCGGTCTACGTGGTGGAGCACCAGAACCACCGGGTCTCGGTGTTCGATCGCGCCGGCCGTTTCCTCGGCACGTTCGGCGCGCAGGGAAACGGGAACGGCGAGTTCTCGTTTCCGGTCGCGATCGAGTGCGACCCCGAGGGCCACGTCTACGTCGCCGACGCCGAGAACCATCGCGTGCAGGTGTTCGGGCCCGACGGCACCTTCCTCTCGAGCTTCGGCTCGCACGGAACGGAGCCGGGCCGGATGACGCAGCCCTACGGGATCTCGATCGACCGCGAAGGCTCGCTCTTCATCTCGGAGTTCGGCGGCCGCCGCATCCAGAAATTCACCGCCGCCGGGGAGCTCGCGAGTGGCGGCTGGGGCGAGGGGGTCACCGGCCGCGAGGGTTGCTGCGCGGCCGAGGGCTCGGCGTTCGACCGCGACGGGAACCTCTACGTCACCGACAATGTCTGTGGACACGTGCGCAAGTTCGCGCCCGACGGCGCTCTGCTGCTCGATCTCGCGGTCAGCGACGAGGGCACCGGGCAGAAGCCCTACCCGAGCGACGTCGCGATCGATTCGAAGGGGAATCTCTACGTGGTGGCGTGGGGACTGTCGCGGATCCAGAAGTACGGCTTCGGGCCGGAGGTGCGCGGCGGCGCCGGCAACAGCGACTGAAGCGGCGCGCCTACTCGCGCGACGCGCGGTGCGCGAGCTGCCGGGGGCGGCCCACCCAATCGAACGACAGCCGCAGACGCTCCACGCGCTGCGGCCCGGTCGGCACGTCGGGCCACCAATGGAAGGTCAGCACCGCGGTGTAACGCCCCGCCGGGGCGGCGTACGGATTGCCCTCGATGTCGTAGAACACGTCGGGGAAGCGCGCGCTGCGCTGGAGCGACTCGTGCCCGTAGAGCACGTCCGGGCCGCACGGCATGTCGATGACGATCGCGCGCGGGTCGATCGACGGCACCCTCTTCCCCTGCGCGTCGAGGAACTCGATCTCGGGGATCGAGCACGCACCGAGCCCGAAGTAGTGGATCGGCGCGCGCGAGGTGTTGCGGATCGTGACGTCGATCGTGACGTCGTGCGGCTCGGTGGGGGTCCCGAACGCCGCGGTCATGTGCACCGGACTCACCAACCGCTGCGGCGCCGTGGTCTGGTGGCAGGCCGAGGTCGCGAGGAACGCGATCGGCGCGAGCAAGCCCAAGCGGCGGACGACCCCGTGCTTCATCGATAGATCCCCTTGAGCGCGCCCCACGTCTTGTGACGCACCGGCGTGGGCGCTTCGCAGATGTGGTTCATGTGATCGACGAGGATCTGCTCGTCGGCGTGATCCACCACTCCGCTGTCGTCGAAGTCCGCGGTCGCATCGGTGGTCGACCACAGCTTGGTGAGCAGCAGCTGGCGGTCGGCCTCGTCGACGTCGCCGTCGCCGTCCTGATCCACCGACGCGAGCGAGATCGCGCCCATGATCACTCCGTCGGCGCTGGCTTGCGCACAGCCCGCCGTGGTACCGAACGCCGCCAGGTGGAAGATCGCGTAGCCGTTGATGTTCGAGACCGCCTGATAGATCGCGCTCGGACGCGCCGCCGCCAGGCACACGCCGAATCCGCTGCAACCGCCCACCGCGACGCTCACCAACGATCCCGGCACCGGTTGCGGTTCCGGAGGGCTGTCGGAGGGGCAATAGGTCATCACGCGGACACGACCGGCGAGATCTCCGGCGGGGCAGGACGCGATCACGCGCATGTGCGAATAGGGCGGAGGACTCGCGACGCAGAGGGCGGCCACGGCGGTTTTCGCGAACGCCGAAACGACGATCGAGGCGAGCAGGAAGGCGGCGGATCTTCTCATGAGGACTCCCGTGCAGGGGATGCCCGGCGGGTCCGATCCTAGCATCCGCGTTCCTCGCGCCGCACGGCTTTTCGTGACTCGAAGCCGTTCATCCCTGCGGGCTCGACGGCCTCACGATCGCGATGCTGGCGGTGTGGCCGTGCAGGTAGTGCCTTCCCCCCACCGGGCCGATCTCGCCGGCGCAGAACATGCCGGCGGCCGGAACTCCGCCGCCGAGCGCCGACTGGAGCACCGAGATGTCGCCGTCGGCCGCTCCATAGAGCCCCTGCCCCCGCCCGTTGCAGGCGAACAGCAGGGCAGCGCGGGCGCGGCTGTCGAAGCCCTGCGGCGACAGCATCATCTCGAGATCCTCGCGCGCGGTCCCGGCGTCGCGCACGTGGAGGCGGATGCGCTCGCCCTTGGGGATGTGATCCCCCACCGCCAGCACGCCCCGCTCGCGATCGGCGCCCATCAGATTGCGGATCAGGTAATCGCCCTGTCCCGACGCGTCGGGCCGCACCGGGCGTCCGACGTAGAGACCGTTCCGGAGCCGCTCCTTCTCCTCCTCGCCGAGCGCGCGCAGCACCTGCTCGGCGCGCTCGAGCGCGGGCTGGCGATCGAGCTCGTGCAGCACGTTGCCCTCGACGCGCGTCACCTGCACCGCGGGTCCGATCGGCCGGCAGCCCTGGGATACCACGACGTCGACGCGCAGGGCGCCCGCGAGCGCCACGCCCACGCCGCCGTCGCGCGCCACCCAGTCGTTCAGCAGCAGCGCGTTCGAGCCGGGGCGCGGACCGGCGCTCGCGAGCCCGCCCACCACGCGCACGCCCTTCGCGTGCTTGTCGTAGGCGGCGAGGCAGCGCTCGATGTCGAGCGTGAAGGGATCGGCGAGCATGATCACGATCTCGGCGCCGTCCATGCCGGGGGCGACCCGCGCGAACTCGAGCGGATCCTCGAGCGCCCCCTCCCACACCTCGTCGATCATCAGGAACGGACGCACCGCGACCCCCGGCAAGCGCGCCGCCATCACGGTGAGCGCCGGCGTCGACTCGACCTCGTGCTCGGTGCTCACCACGCCGTGCGCGCTGGCGCCGATCAGGCATCCGGGCGAGAGCCGCTCGCGCAGGGTCTGCGCCAGGGTCTCGGCGCCCGCCACGTGCGCGGCGCTGAAGAACGCCATCACCAGGTCGGCGGGCGCGCCGTCGAGGTCGGCGAGCAGGGCACTCGCGACCTGCTCGACGGCCGCGGCGGTGGCGGGCAGATCGGAATGCGCGGAGGCCCAGCGCATCGCGCCGGCGCGCGGAGGAGCCTCGCTCAACGGATCAAACCTCGCGCAGGATCTCGCGGGCGATCACGAGACGCTGGATCTCGCTCGTGCCCTCGCCGATCTCCATGAGCTTGGCGTCACGATGCATGCGCTCGACCGGGAGGTCGCGCATGTAGCCGATGCCGCCGTGCACCTGAATCGCCTTGTCGGTCACCCAGTTCGCGGTCTCGCTCGCGAACAGCTTGGCCATCGCGGCTTCCTTCACGAACGGCAGGCCGGCGTCCTTGCGCAGCGCCGCCTGGTAGACCAGCAGGCGCGAGGCCTCGATCTTGAGCGCCATGTCGGCGAGCATGAACTGGATCGCCTGGAACTTCGCGATCTCCTGGTTGAACTGCTTGCGCGTCTTCGAGAACTGCAGGCTGTGCTCGTAGGCGCCCTGCGCGATCCCGAGCGACAGCGCGCCGATCGAGATGCGCCCGCCGGTGAGCGTGCGCATGAAGGCCGCGAAGCCGCCCGACGGGTCGCCGAGCATGTTCTCGTGCGGCACCAGGCAGTCCTCGAACACCACTTCCACGGTGTCGGAGGCGCGCAGCCCCATCTTCTTCTCGCGCTTCCCGACCCGGAAGCCCGGCGTCGCGGTGTCCATGATGAACGCCGAGATGCCCTTGGTGCCCTTGCTCGAGTCGGTGCGCGCGGTGAACGTGATGTACTTCGCGACGCTGCCGTTCGTGATGTAGATCTTCGAGCCGTTCACCTTCCAGTGGTCGCCCACACGCTCGGCGCGCGTCTGGGTGCCGGCGGCGTCGGAGCCGGCGTTCGGTTCGGTGAGCCCGAACGCGCCGATCGCCTCGCCCTTCGCCATCGGGGTGAGGTACTTCTGCTTCTGCTCCTCGCTGCCGTTGCCGAACACCGGCCCGCAGCCGAGCGAGACGTGGGCCGCGAGCGTGATGCCGGTGGACGCGCACACGCGCGAGATCTCCTCCACCGCGATCACGTAGGCGAGCGTGTCGAGCCCGGCGCCGCCGTACTTCTCGGGATAGGGCAGCCCCATGAACCCCAGCTCCGCCATCTGCTTCACGATCTCGGTGGGGAACTCCTCGTTCTCGTCCCGTTCGCGCGTGCCCGGCGCGATCACCTCGTCGGCGAACTTGCGCGCCATCTCGCGCACCTGGAGGTGCTCTTCCTTCAGTTCCAGCATGGGCGAAAGCTCCGGGGTTGCCGTCGAGGTCGTGGACATGGCCGTTCTTCCGGGAGGAGGCGAGCGTCGCGAGCGGCGACGACTCTACCGCAACGCGGGGGCCGGCGGAAAACGCCTCCGCCCGTCGTGCTCAGGGCCGCGGCACTTCGAGCGGCGGGCTCTCGATCAGACGCCGTCCGAGCGCTCGCGCCTTCTCCAGCAGCTCCGGATGCCGCGCCACGCTTCCCACCGCGTTGTCCTCGTGGGCGTACACCAGCGTCTCCTCCCACTTCGCCCCCACCCACTTGAGGAACCCTCGCACGCTGCGCTCCGCCATGTCCCAGCGGTTGCGCTCGCCGCAGGCGGTGACGAACACCGCCCGCCGCGTGCGGGCCCACTTCGGGCGGAACGACGAGCTGCCGTCGGGCGCCTCGACCAGCGGGGTGATGCAGTTGCAGCGATCCATCACCAGCTTGAGCTGGGCGCTCACCGCGTCGAAGTAGATCGGCGAGCCGACCGCGATCGCGTGGGCACTCTCGAGCGCCGCGTACACGCGGTCCATGTCGTCGTGATAGAGGCAGCAACCGCCGGGCACCGGATCGGGACCGCAGGCCTGGCAGGGGATCGCCTCGAGCTCGTTCAGGTCGAAGCGCGTCACCACCCCGCCGGCGGCCACGGCGCCCTCGCCCATCGCCGCGAGCAAGAGATCGACGCTGCTGCCACGCACCGGGCTGCCGTTGAGCGCGACCAGCGTGCGCGCGGTTTCACTCACGATGCGCTCCCCGGATTCATCGACGCTCCGCCCACACCAGTGTGGTCGCGCCGAGGCGCCGCAGCAACGGCAGGCGCTCGACGACGCGCTCGGTCCACTGCCCGGCGCCGAGCAACGCATCGGGCGAGGTCTTGAAGAGCCACAGGAAGGTGGAGCTCCCGAGCACGCGGAATCCGGCGTCCTCGAGACGCGTCGTCAGCTCGCCGATCGCGAGCGGGTGGTGGTAGCGATACGGATGATAGGTGTCGGGATCGTCGACGGCTTCCGGGAAACACGCGCTCGGCAGGCGGCGGCGCAGCGCCGGCCACTTCATCACCACGCGCTTCACCACCTCCACCGGCGAGTCCGTGTTGGGCGTGGAGATCGCGATCCGTCCCCCCGGCTTCATCACCCGCGCGATCTCGGCGAACACCGCGGTGCGGTGAGGGCGGTAGACGTGCTCCATCATCTCGACCGAGATCGCGCGGTCGAAGGTGGCGTCGCGGTACGGGATCCGCATCGCGTCGGCCTGCACGAACCCCAGCGCGCCGCCCTCCGGCATCCGCGCGCCCCACGCGAGCTGGTCCATTCCCAGATCGATGCCGGTGGTGCGGCAGCCGAGACGATGCGCCCACAGGGTGCCGTAGCCCCAGCCGCAGCCGAGGTCGAGCACGCGCTGCCCCGGCGCGAGATCGGCGCGCGCGATCACCTCTCGGAAGCGTCGCACCATCATGTAGCGCGTGGTGCGCGTGCGCAGGTAGAAGTGCTCGACCAGGAACGGCAGTCCCTCGCCGCGCTCGATCCGAAGCTCGGGACCGTCGCCGATCGAAGTGCTGCGGGGAGTTTCGAAGGGAAAGCGCTCCTACCGTCCCGAGGCGACGCGGCCCCTCGCGCGCGGCTTCGCGGCGGCGCGACGCGTCTTCGCCTTGGCGGCGCCGCGGCGCGGCCGGGCCTTGGCCTTCGGCTGGGCGCGCTTCCCCGCTGCGCGGGCCGTCTTGCGCGCGGGTCGCGCGGATTTCTTCGCCGCGCTCCGGGCGGCCTTCTTCTTCGCCGCCTTGCGCGGAGCGGTAGGCGTGCGCGCGGGACGTGCGGCGCGACGCGCCGGCGCCGCGGAAGTCGGGCGCGCCTCGAACGGCATCGGGATCGCATGGATCTGCGCCGGCGGCGGAGGCGGCGGCAATGGCGTGAGTGATTCGGCGCCGTGCTTCTCGGCGAACCACTCGCGCAGGTAGGCGACGATGTCCTGGGTCGAGGCGCCGGGTCCGAACAGGCGCCCCACCCCCATCCGGCTCAGCGTCTCGATGTCGTCGGGCGGAATGATCCCGCCGCCCGACAGCAGCTTGTCGCCGATGCCGCGCTCCTGCATCAGCCTCTGCACCTCGGGGAACAGCGTCATGTGCGCGCCCGAGAGGATCGAGAGCGCCACCACGTCGACGTCCTCCTGCAGCGCCGCCTCGACGATCTGCTCCGGCATCTGGTGGAGCCCGGTGTAGATCACCTCCATGCCGGCGTCCCGCAGGGCCGCCGCCACCACCTTGGCGCCGCGATCGTGCCCATCGAGCCCCGGCTTGCCGACCAGCACGCGGATCTTGCGCTGCATGTGTTCTCCTGGATCGAGGTTCGGGGCGACGGAGCGATCGGAGTGGACTATAGCCGCGAGGGAATGGTGCCCGCCATCCGTGAGATGCGCTCAGGACGACGCGGGCTCGTCCTCGTCCGGAGCGTCCAACGCGCGCTCGGTCTCCTCGTCGAGGCGCTTGGCCTCGGCGAAGTCGGCGTCGCCGATCGGGATCGGGTCGTCGTCCTCGTCGCGCGGAGCACGCACGATACGGCCCAGCAGGGCGAGTGCGGCGCGTGCCGCCTCCTCGGTCTCGAACGGCCAGGCGCGGTACTCGCGGTCGCGGCCGAGCGCCTCGAGGCGCCACGGATCGAAGTCGGGTGCGCCGCGCACCACGCGCGCGGCGATCAGATCGCCGGCGTCCAGGTGCTCGCCGGGACGCCAGTCGTCGACCCGCTTGCCGGTGCGCGGGTTCACCGGCGCGCCGCGGCCACCGAAGAAGGAGACGTAGGGATCGGCGCTGACCACGGGGCTGCCGGAGCTGGTGGTGGATCGCACGGGGACCAGCTCGTCGCCGGTCCCCGGGGGGATCAGCTGGATCGCATCCTGGTCGGGCACGAAGGCCCAACCGTCGGAAGTGATCGCGACCGCCTCGTCACCTTCGTCCGCGTCCTCGTACTCGGCGTCGTCGGCGAGCGCCGCGGGCGCCTCCTCCCCGCGCATCGGGACTCCCTGCGAGCCGAGGAACTCCTCCACCACCTCGGACGCCGAGCGCTTCGCCTCGTCGCCTTCCTTCTTCGAATCCCCCGACAGGAAGCGCATCACCAGCGCGGCGACGCCGACCAGCGCGACGATCCCGACCGTGGTCTCGACCGGCGTCATGCCGCCTCCCCGTCCGTTCGGGTCACTAGAAGTCGACGCTCTCCACGTAGTCGCCGTAGACCTCGCGAATCGCGTTGCGGATCTCGCCCTCGGTGGCGTAGGCGCGGGCGGCGTCGAGGATCTTCTCCATCACGTTCTGCTCGCCCGGGGCGCTCGCGGCGGCCGCGGTGAGCGCGCGCAGCGCGGACGCGGTGGCCTTGCCGTCGCGCGTGCGCTTGAGCTCCTCGATCGAGCGCTTCTGGCTCGCCTCGACCTCGTCGGAGATGAACAGCAGGGGGATGTCGACCTTCTCGTCCGGCTCGATGTAGTCGTTGATGCCGACCAGGATGCGCTGCTTCTTCTCCATCTCCTGCTGGTACTGGTAGGCGGCCTGCCCGATCTCGCGCTGGAAGAACCCGCGCTCGATGCCGGCCACCACTCCGCCCATCGCGTCGATCTGGCGGAAGTACGACTCGGCCTGCTCCTCGAGCGTGTTCGTGAGCGACTCGACGTAGTAGGAGCCGGCGAGGGGATCGATGGTCTCGGTGACGCCGAGCTCGTGGGCGATCACCTGCTGGGTGCGCAGCGCGATCTTCACCGCCTTGTCGCTCGGCAGCGCGATCGTCTCGTCCATCGAGTTGGTGTGCAGCGACTGCGTGCCGCCCAGCACCGCGGCGAGCGCCTCGAACGCGGTGCGCACGATATTGTTCTCCGGCTGCTTGTCCCACAGCGAGCAGCCGGCGGTCTGGGTGTGGAACCGCATCAGCCACGACTCACGGCGCTTGGCGCCGTAGCGCTCGCGCATGTGGCGCGCCCAGATGCGGCGCGCCGCGCGCAGCTTGGCGATCTCCTCGAAGAAGTCGAGGTGGCTGTTCCAGAAGAACGACAGGCGCGGCGCGAAGTCGTCGACGTCGAGCCCGCGCTTCATGCACTCCTCGACGTAGGTGAAGCCGTCGGCGAGCGTGAACGCCAGCTCCTGCACCGCGGTCGAGCCCGCCTCGCGGATGTGGTAGCCCGAGACCGAGATGGTGTTCCACTGCGGCACGTTCTTGGTCGCGAACTCGATCAGGTCGACGATGATGCGCAGGGACGGGCGCGGCGGGAAGCACCAGCACTTCTGCGCGATGTACTCCTTGAGGATGTCGTTCTGGAGCGTGCCGCGCAGCTTCGCGAACGGCACCCCGCGCTTCTCGGCGTTCGCGAGGTAGAACGCGAACATCGTCGCGGCGGGGCCGTTGATCGTCATCGAGGTCGAGATCGCGCCGGGATCGATGCCGTCGAGCAGCAGCTCCATGTCGCGCAGGCTGTCGATCGCGACGCCGCACTTCCCCACCTCGCCGTGCGACTTCGGGTGGTCCGAGTCGTAGCCCATGATGGTGGGGTTGTCGAAGGCGATCGAGAGCCCGGTCTGCCCGTGCGCGAGCAGATAGTGGTAGCGCTCGTTCGACTCCTGCGGGGTGCCGAAGCCGGCGAACTGCCGCATCGTGAACATGCGCCCGCGGTACATCGAGTCGTGGATGCCGCGCGTGAACGGGTACTGGCCCGGAAACGCCAGGTCGTTCGCGAGGTCGATGTTCTTCACGTCGTCGGGGGTGTAGAGCGGCTTGATCGGGATGCCCGAGATCGTGAACGGGTAGAGGTCGGGCCGCAGCCGCGACTGCTCGTAGCGCTGCACCCACTCGCGCGCCTGCTGGTTCCAGGCCGCGTCGCCCCCCGGACGTCCATTGCGGGAAGGCGCGGGAGCCGCGCGCCGGGCGCGGCGGGGACGAGGGGTCGCCTTGCGGCGGCCGGACGACGTGCGCATCGCCATGGGGGTGGATTCCTCCTGCGGATGGGGCTCGCGGCGGGTGCCCGCGAGGAGTGCGAGAAGCATGAGCGTACGGTGCGGGTCGGAGGAGGGTCAAGACCTCGTGGCCGCGTGCAGCGGGGGCTCACGGCGCCATGCGTTCCTTCATCCGCCCGGCGTAGCGCCGGCTGATCGTGAGCGGCTCGGGCACGCCACGAACGTGCACGCGGTAGCCCTGGTTGGTCCACGCCTCCAGCCGCAGCACGTGGCGCAGATTCACGATCGTGGAGCGGTGGATGCGCAGGAACTCCTGGGCCGGCAGCCTGCGCTCCCAATCCTGAAGCGACACGTGGGCCAGCCGCGAGACCCCGCCGACGCTGTGCACCAGACTGTAATCCCCCTCGGCGGTGATGTGGGTGATGTCACCGACCGCCACGAACTCGGCGCGCTCCCCGCTCTTCAGAAACAGCCAGTCGCGCGACTCGAGCGGACTCGATTCGGGCTCCAGAGGCGCGGCCACGGGAGGGGACGCGGCCGCGCGCTCGGCGACGCGGCGCAGCGCAATCGCGAGCCGCTCGGGCTCGACCGGCTTGAGCAGGTAGTCGAGCGCGTTCAGCTCGAACGCGCGCACCGCGTGCCGGTCGAACGCGGTGACGAACACGATCGCCGTGCGCGACTCGACCGCCGGCACCAGGTCGAGCCCCGAGCTCTCGCGCAGCTGGATGTCGAGGAACACCACGTCCGGAGGATCGTCGCGCAGCATCGCCTGGGCGGCGCGCGCCGAGCCCGCCTCGCCGACGATCTCCACCTCCGGGTGTGCCGCCAGCAGGCGGCGCAGCTCGCGCCGCGCCGGCGGCTCGTCGTCGACGATCAGCGCTCGCACGGGATCCTCTCCGGGCGCATCACCGTGATGGTGGCCCGCACCCATCCGCCTTCCGGAACGAGCGTGAACGTGGAACGCGCGCCGTAGAAGCCTTCGAGCCGCGCGCGGGTGTTCGCGAGGCCGATCCCTCCTCCACCTCCGGACACTAGGCGGCCGGTGTTCGCGACCACGATCTCGAGCCGCTCGTTGCGCAGGGCCGTGCTCACGCGGATGCGCAAGGGAGTCGAGGGCTCGACCGCACCGTGCTTGATCGCGTTTTCGACCAGGGGCTGCAGCAGCAGCGCCGGCACCCGGCACGGCTCCGCCTCGGCATCGGTGACGATCTCCACTTCGAGGGCGTCCTCGAAGCGGACCTTCTGGATCGCGAGATAGGCGCGCAGCGTCTCGAGCTCCTCGCCGAGCGTGGTGGCGTGGTCGGCCGCCAGCGTCGCGCCCAGGAAGCGCGACAGCCGCGTCACCATCTCCCGCGCGCGCCCGGAGTCCTCGGCGATGAGGGAGCGCAGCGAGTTGAGCGCGTTGAACAGGAAGTGCGGGCGCAGCTGCTGGTGCAGCAGTCCGAGCTGGGCCTCGCGCAGCGCCAGATCGCGCTCGAGCGCGTGGCGACGTCGCTCGGTCGCTTCGTTGGCGTAGTGCACCACCAGGAACGCCCCGCTCCACACCAGCAGCACGAACGGATAGTCGAGCTCGACGCCACGCGGGAACCAGCTCCAGCGCACCGTGAGCCCGAGCAGACTGGTCACCGTCACCATTCCGGTGCGATCGACCAGGAACCAGAGCTGCGACGCGATCGCCGAGGCCAGCACCGCGATCGCGAGCACTCCGCCGGTGCGCAACGGCAGCGCCCGCCGCAGCACCGGCGCCAGCAGCGCGCTGACGCCGAGCCCGGTCAGGGCGCGGATCAGCTGGATCACGGCCATGGTGCCGAGATCCTCGGGCGCCACCACCGGCAGTGCCGCGAGGAAACGGACCACGCCGTAGAACGACCAGCCCGCGATCTGGATGCGCCAGAACGAGGGCGATCGCTTCACGGCGTCGCGGCCCCGGAGCGGTCCTCGATGCGCCAGCCCCTCGCGCCGCGCGCGATCACGAACGCCTGGGCGCCGTTGTCCATCGTGAAGCCGGGCCACACCAGCCGGCAGGCCACGGTCACGCGCACGCGGTCGGGGCGCTCGACGACGAGGTCCGAAACTCGCAGCTCCGCGCCGCGATCCTTGCGGCAACGCTCCGGCGCGTCGAGCAGGCAGAACCCCTTGCCGAGCCGCTCCACGAGACGCGACGCGAGCGCGGGATCGAGACGGCGCTCGAGCGTGTCGCCGGCGCTTCGCCGCATCAGCCGCACATCGAGCCAGCGCGACTGGTTCCACGGCGGGCGGTAGAAGCGCAGCGCCTGCTCGTAGATCGCGGTGACGTCCGTCTCCGACAGTGCCGACTCGGCGGACGGCGCCGGAAGCGGTGCGGCGTGCGCGGCGGTCGTTGCGAACCAGACCGCGACGAGGGTGACGACGAGCGCCAACCGGCGCGCGCTCACGGCCGGCCCCGGCGCGGAAAGACGCAGCTTCCGGAGCGATAGAGCGGTCGCCAGGTGACGCGATTCGGAGGATCGTCGAATCGCAGCTCGGACCACGCGTTTCGCAGCAGGAAGGTGTGCTCGTCCTGCGGCACCAGCACGTCGAGCGCGGTGTCGCCGGCGTAGGCCACCAGCTGATCGCCCTCGAGACGAAGCGCGAGCGTGGTCTCGGGCAGGAACCCGGCGTCCGCCGGGACCTCGAAGCGGCCGGCGAGCGGCGCCAGGCGCGAGGCGGCGAGCACCACGTCGGCGCGCCAGCGCGGCGGCGGCGCAAGGCGCCCCATGGCCTGCTCGGCGAGGTCGTTCGCGACCTCCGCCAGCATTCCGCTCGCGTAGTTGTTGCTCAGCAGGATCACGGTGACGTCGTCCTCGAGCCGGCGCAGGAGCGCGGCATTGTACCCGGGGCAGCGGCCGGTCGCGATCAACGTGCCGTTCTCGATCGGAAGCACCGACGGCCAGGTGGAGGAGCGCAGCAGACGGTCCCGACCGATCGCCTGGGCGAAACGGAACAGGTCTTCCACGCTCGAGACCAGCGACCCGCCGCCGGTCTTGGTCGCCATCTCCTGGTAGGGCGCGGGCACGCGGCCGTGCCGGTGGGCGGGATCGGGCAGGTACCCGAAGGCGCGTCCTGCGATCAACGCACCGTCCGCCTCGTGCGCGGTGGCGTCGAGTCCGAGCGGGTCGAGCACTTCGCGCTTCAACAGCGCCTCGTAGCGCTCGCCGCTCGCGAGCTCGAGAATCTTCGCCAGCACCGCGTAGCCGCCGTTGCTGTACTGCGTGCGCTCGCCCGGGGCGAACTCGAGCGGCTGCTTCCCGATCTCGGCGATCAGATCGTCGAGCGAGTTGCCATGCATCGCGTCCTCGTGGATCGGGAGATCGTTCAGGCTCTTCACCCCGGAACGGTGATGGAGCAGCAGGTCGATCGTGATGCGGTCGCCGTCCGGGAACCCGGGCAGGAAGCGGCTCACCGGCGTGTCGGGGGCGAGCGTGCCGCGCTCGTACAGCCGGCCGACCACGACGGCGGTGAACAGCTTCGAGAGGCTGGCGATCCGGAACCGGGTCGCAGGGGTGTTGGGAACGCCGAGCTCGACGTTCGCGAGCCCCGAGGCGCGCAGGGCGAGGATGCGGCCCCCGCGCGCCACCAGCGCCACCCCGTCGAACACCTCGAGATCGCGCAGCGGCTGGAGATCGTGATCGACCGCGGCGACGAGCGCACGCGACGTCGGAAGCGCTGCGGAGATGGGCCCCGCCGCGACCGACAGCGTGAGGGCGAGAACGAACGGCAGGAGATTCGGCATGGATCCTCCGGTGGGGGAGCGAACGCGACGGAGTCCAGCCTGAGGGCGTTCCCGCGGGGCGCGGAGGAGATTTCTGCAAGCGGCGGATCGGTTCGCCGAGCGGTCGATGTGGCCGGTGAACGGAACGGAGGCCGGCGCCGGAACGCGGCGGCCGCTGCTTTCAGTCCGCCCCGATGGGATCCCGGGCCGCCGCGAGCGCGATCAGGCGCTCGGCGGCCTGGTGCGGCGTGAGGCGGCGGTCGGCCAGCTCGGCGACGCACGCGTCCCACGAGCCCGGGCCGACGCGCTCGCGGAAGTCGGACCACAGCCGCGCGCGCATCAGCTCGTCGAGCCGCTGCTCGAGGCGCTTGCGGCGGCGGCGGTCGAGTCCGCCCTGCGACTCGAGGAACGCGAGGTGCTCCTCGATGCGCTCCACCACTTCGGAGACGCCGGTGCCGGCCGACGCCACGGTGAGCAGCACCGGGATCGGCCACTCGCCCGGCGTGCTGCGCAGCTCGAGCGCCGAGCGCACCGCGAACGCCCCGCGCTCGGCGCCCTCGCGGTCCGCCTTGTTGATCACGAACAGGTCGCCGATCTCCATCAGCCCGGCCTTCATCGCCTGCACCCCGTCGCCCGATTCCGGCACCAGCACCACCATCGTGGTGTCGGCGGCCTCCGCCACCTCGAGCTCGCTCTGCCCCACCCCCACGGTCTCGATCAGGATGCGCGAGAAGCCGGCGGCGTCGAGCACATCGCACGCCTGCGCGGTGTGCACCGCGAGCCCGCCGAGGCTGCCGCGCGTCGCCATCGAGCGGATGAACACGCCGGGATCGCCGGCCAGCTCGCCCATCCGCACGCGGTCGCCGAGCAGCGCCCCGCCGCTGAACGGGCTGGTGGGATCGACCGCCACGATCGCGACGGTGTGGTCGCGGCGGCGGTATTCCTGCGCCAGCCGCGTCACCAGCGTGCTCTTCCCGGCGCCCGGCGGGCCGGTGATGCCGACGCGGCGCGCGCGTCCGCTGCGCTCGAAGCAGGCGTCGAGCAGCCGCACCGAATCGGGCGCCTCGTTCTCGACCCACGAGATCGCGCGCGCCAGCGCCACGCGGTCGCCCGCGAGCGTGCGGCGGATGATCTCCGCGGCGTCTCCGGAGCTCACGAAGACGATCCGGCGGCCGTGAGCTTCACGAACTTCGCACGCCAGTCGGGCGACAGCGCCTCGCAGGTCGTGAGTGCCGCGACGTCCGCGGGCGAGAGCTGAGGCTCGATCCGGAGCCGGAACACGCGCGCCACCGGCAGCTCCGGATGCAGGCGATCGATCAACCTCACCTCGTCGCCCGCGGTGACGTCGCCCTCCTCGAGCACGCGCGAGTACCATCCGGTGCGCCCGCTCGCCGTCACCAGGCGCACCATGTGGGGATTCTTCCAGCGCTTGGCGATCGCGTTGCAGGGGCCGCGCGGCGAGGCGACCTGGAGCCGCGCCGTGCCGATCGCGAAGGTGTCGCCGATGCACACGGTCCGCTCGTCGAGCCCGCTGATCGTGAAGTTCTCGCCGAAGCCGCCGGCGCCCATCCCGGGAATGCCGAGCTCCGCGCGCCACCCCGGATAGTGCTCGGCCGAGTACGACAGCACCGCCATGTGCGGCCCGCCGTGAACGTCGCGGTGGTATTGCTCGTCGCCCGCCAGACCGAGCCGCAGGAGCCGAACCGGTCCGCTCACCGGCTCCTTGTAGTACGCGGTGCGCCACTCGCGCTCGAGCGGATCGGCCGCGCCACGCGTGCCGTGCGTGCGGGCGGCGCCGACCTGGATCGAAGACAGTCGTGCGGGTGCGGTCACGGCTCCTCCTCGGGACGCGAAATGCGGAGCGCGAATCCTACCATCGCCGTCTACTGGCGGCGGATGTGCTCGCCCTTCACCGGCTCGCCGCGCCCGACCGGCTTGCCGTTCGCGACGTAGTCGACGAAGCGCGCCGGCAGGCCGTCGGCGTCGAACGGCATCGGACCGTTCTGCAGGTGGTAGTGGAGGTGCGGCTGGCTCGAGTTGCCCGAGTTGCCGCACGCGCCGAGCGTATCGCCCTCGGCCACCGACTGGTCGAGCTTCACGCGCACGCTGCCGCGCTGGAAGTGGGCGAACACCGAGAACTCGCCGTTGCCGTGGTCGAGGATCACGCCGTTCCCGATCGGCTGCGCCGGGTTCATCTGCCCGGGACGGTTGTCGATCATGCCGTCGCTCACCCACACCACCTTGCCGGCGGCGGGCGCCACGATCGGCAGGCCGAACGCGTACCACTCCGCCGCCACGCGTCCCTCCCCCGAGTGCTCCGAGCTGTCGCGCACCACCACCAGGTCGTAGGCGAAGCGCTGGTCGCGCGCCGCGGCGTGGTAGTTCTGCGCCAGCGTCCGCCCGCCCCACACCACCGTCCACTCGCCGTGGAACGGCAGGTGCAGCGCCGTCTTGAGGTCGTACTCGAGGAACTTCGATGGGTGGGCGCGCGCCTCGGGCTTGACGAAGAACCCCGCCACCTTGCCCTTCGCGTCGAAGGCGTACAGCACCACGAGCGGAACTTCGGACTTTTCGAAGCGGCAGGTGCCGAGGTAGACGAGGGAACCGCCCTGGACGCCGACCTCCTCCTTCACGCAGTCCTGCACCGGCCCGGTCTGGAGGCGGATCTGCGACATCACCGCCGCGAACTTCTCGGGATCGCCGCCCACCGCGCCGCGCATCGTCTCGTCGAATTCGGCCCACAGGCGCGCGGCGTCGTTGAGTCGCAGCGCGCCGTTCAGCTCGTGCGCCTTCGCGAGCGCCGCCGTGCTGTCGAAGACACCCGACGATGCCTTCGCCACGGCCGGCGGGGACGCCGTGGGGGGCGCGGAATCCGCCGCCGCGACCGAGGCCGCGAGTGCCAGCGCCAGGACCGCGGCCACCGCCAGGGGCGCGCCGACCCCTCCGCCGATCCGACGTTCGAACATTCGATCCTCCGGGATGGGGTGCGGACCCGATTCCCTCGAGCCCGTTCGCGCAGGATATAGTGCCCCCTCGAACCGAGCGAGCGGAGTCCGCCGCTCTCCACGACTTGGCCGCGCGAACCCCAGGAGTGCGCATGCCCGCGAACAAAACGACGACCCACCCTCGGAAGCAGCTGATCGACGCGTTGAACGAGGACCTGAGCCGCGAGTACCAGGCAGTGATCGCGTACGTGGTGTACTCGCAGGTGTTGAAGGGCGCCGCCTACATGAGCATCGCGCAGGAGCTCGAGAAGCACGCCGGCGAGGAGCTGGCGCACGCGCTCATCATCGCGAAGCAGATCGACTACCTCGGCGGCACCCCGACCGTGACCGCCAAGCCGGTGAAGCTCTCGGACGATCCCAAGCAGCTGCTGCGCTTCGACCTCGACAACGAAACCGACACGATCCGCAACTACCGCGAGCGCGTGAAGCAGTGCGACGCGCTCGAGGAGTACGCGATGGCCGAGGAGATCCGCACCATCCTGGTGCAGGAGCAGGAGCACGCGATCGATCTCGCCACCGCGCTCGGAATCGACGTTCCGAACCTGTCGAAGGTCGCGAAGTAGCGGCGCCAGCCCGCGGAATGCGGCCTTGCTTCCCGCCGCCCGCGGGGCGATCCTGATCCTGCCCGCACGGGACCAGGAGGGATGGCGATGCTGTGGACCATCGCAGTGATTCTCATCGTTCTGTGGGTGCTGGGGCTGGTGACGTCCTACACCCTGAACGGCTTCATCCACGTCCTGCTGGTGATCGCGATCATCGTGATCCTGTTGCGCGTCATCCAGGGACGAAAGCCGCTCTGATCGAGTCCACGGGAGAGGGCGCCCGCTCGCGGCGCCCTCGAACGGGGATCAGGCGCTGCGCACCTCGAGGTTGGGCACCGCCTCGAGCACGCGCCGCGCGATCGTCTCGCTGGCGTGCGGCGCCGCGAGCCGCGCGGCCGCCTGACGCGCCGCGTCGCGCGCCGCCGGATCGGTGATCCAGCGCGTCACCGCCGCCTCGACCTCCTCGATCGATTCGGCGTGCCGTGCCGCGCCGGCGCTCTCGAGGTAGTCGGCGTTCCGTACCTCCTGCCCCGGGGTGGGCTTGAACACCACGAGCGGCGTCCCCTTGATGAGCGCCTCCGAGCAGGTGAGCCCGCCGGCCTTGCTCACCACCACGTCGCACGCCTCGAGCAGCAGATCGACGTCGGGGGTGTAGCCGAGCACGCGGATCCGCCCGTCGCGCGTTCCCGGCAGCGCCTCGACCTCGTCGCGCAGCGTCTGATTGGTGCCGCACAGCACGATCACCTGCGGCGCGAGCGGAAGCGCGGAGAGCCGCTCGGCCAGCATCGCGAGCGGACCGACGCCGCTGCCGCCGCCCATCACCAGCACCGCGGGACGCTTCGCGTCGATGCCGAGCCGGGCGCGCGCGGCGTCGCGGCCGACCGGGGTCGCGAAGCGCTGGTCGACCGGGATGCCGGTGACTTCGATGCGTTCGCGCGGCACGCCGTGCCCGGCGAGCTCGGTGGCGACGCGCTCGCTCGCGACGAAGTAGCGGTCGACGTGCGGGAAGGCCCAGAACGGATGGGCGGCGAAGTCCGTGATCACGCAGTAGAGCGGCACGCGCAGCCGCCCGCCGCCGCGGATCGGCGACAGCGCCTCGACCGGCAGGAAGTGGGTGCACACCACCGCGTCGGGGCTCTCGCGCTCGACCACGCGCACCAGGCTGCGCAGGTTGAAGCGGTCGACCGCGAGCCGCACCGGGGCGGTGCCGCGGTTCACCGGCGCCATCGCCCACGAATGGTAGAGCGCCCCCCACAGCCGCGGCGCGCGCGCCGCCATCGCGTTGTAGGTGGCGGCATAGGTGCCGCGGTAGAGCCGCGAGGCGAACACCAGGGTGTCGACCTCGCGCACCATCGCCGCGGGATTGAGCGCGCTCATCGCGGCGGCGATCGCCTGCGCCGCGCGCTTGTGGCCGTTGCCCGCGGTGGCGTGGAGGATCGCGATGCGCGGCCCGGCGACCGCGCCGCCGGCGAGCGTCTCGACCGCCACCATGCCGTGCCCGGCCGACGGGAACAGCACTTCGCCCGGCGCCGAGGCGCGCCAGCGCGCCCGCCACCAGCGGCGCTGGGCGCGCAGACGCGCGCGCCAGCGCTGGGTGAGGCGGCGCGGGATGCGCAGGCGGCCGAGACGCGGCACCCTCACCATGCGGGACCGGTCTCGGTGATGGCGTTCCGGTAGTGGCGCAGCGTGGCGCCCTGCGGGTCGAGGTCGACCGCGACCACGTCGAGGCGCACGCCGCGCTCGGGATCGCGCGACACCGCCGCGACCGCGCGCATCAGCCGTTCGCGCTGCCGGCGCTGGAGCGACATCGCAGCGCCGCCGTAGTCGGCACGGCCGCGAAACTTCACCTCCACCACCACGATCGTTCCTCCCTCGTCCACCACCAGATCCAGCTCGACCCCGGCGGCGCGCACGTTGCGCGCGACCACCTCCGCCCCCAACAGCTCGAAATAGCACGCGACCATCGATTCGGCCGCCCGGCCCCGCGACTGCGTGATGCCCATGAAAACCGCTCGCGCGGGGGCGGGATGCGGAGGCGCTGTTTCGGCAGTCTATCCGAGCGCCGGCCGCGGTCGAAAACCGCGCCGCGGGCGCGGCGATTCCCCGCTCCGGCGCGGGCGTGCCGCGCCCCGGCACTACGCGCTCAGTCGAACGGAAGTTTCTGCACCGCCACCGGGGAGAAGGAATAGCGATGGATCGGGCACGGCCCCACGCGGTCGAGCACCGCGAGGTGCTCCGGGGTGCCGTAGCCCTTGTGGCGCGCGAAGCCGTAGTCGGGCCACACCCGGTCGAGGCGCTCCATGATGCGGTCGCGCACCACCTTCGCGAGCACCGAGGCGGCGGCGATCGAAAGCATGCGCGCGTCGCCGTCGATCACCGCCTGCTGCGGGAGCGGGATGCCCGGCACCAGGTCGCGGCCGTCGACCAGCACCAGGTCGGGCCGGATCTTGAGGCGCGCGACCGCGCGCGCCATCGCACTCAGGCTCGCGTTCCGGATGTTCGCGTGGTCGATGCCGCGCGATCCCACCACCGCCCATGCGAACGCCCGGGACTCGACGAGCACCCGGGCGTAGATGCGCTCGCGCGTCTCCGCGCTGAGCAGCTTGCTGTCGTTCACTTCCTCGCACCACACGCCGGGCTCGAGCACCACGGCGGCGGCCACCACCGGGCCGGCGAGCGGACCACGACCGGCCTCGTCCACTCCCGCGACCGTGACGCCGCGGCCCGCGAGGCGGGTCTCCGCGCGGCGCATCCTGCGCCAGGCGGCCGGAGGCATGCTATGCCTTGGGCTCGATCGTCTTCTTCTCGTTCAAGCGGGCCGCCTTGCCGGTCTTGCCACGCAGGAAGAACAGCTTCGCGCGGCGCACCTTCGACTGCTTCATCACCTTGATGTCGGCGACCGAGGGCCCGAACAGCGGGAAGGTGCGCTCGACCCCGATGCCTTCGCTCATCTTGCGGACGGTGAAGGTCTTGCGCAGGCCGCTGCCGCGCACGTTGATGACCTCCCCCCGGAACTTCTGCTGTCGCTCTTTGTCGCCTTCGATCACGCGCACCGACACCTCGACGGTGAAACCGGGGCGCAGATCCGGTCGCTCGGAATTCATCTGAGCGGCCTCGATTTTCTCGATCAGACCCATCGCGGGCTCCTTTCTGATTGCAGCCCGGACGGTCGGAATGCCGGGACAGCGAAGCGGCCGGGGAGTATAGGCGAGATCGACCGCGGAGGCCAGATCGCAGTCAGGCCCGCGATTTCCGCGTCCCGAACGCGTTCCGGAGCACTCGGGAGGCGGGCAGCGCGAACCACAGCACCGTGAACACGGCGAGCAGCCCAGCCCCCGCGAACCACACCCGCCGGCCCCCCAGGATCAGGCGGGCGATCAGGTGGAAATCGATCGAGATCGCGAGCGCGAGCGGCACCATGCTGGACAGCACCAGCCGGGTGGAGAGCGTGACGAAGCTCTCGCGGATTTCCTGCGCGCCGCGCTGACGGTGGTAGGCGGCGGGCGTCATGATGAGCGCGATCGCGATCGCGACGAGCCCGATCGCGACGAGGTGGAGGCGCTGCTCGAAGGGGGAGAGATCGCGCGCGAAGCGATCGCTGAAGACCGCGATCAGCTGGAACCCGAACAGCGCCTGGAGCCCCGGGAGCACCATGCGGCACTCCTCGAGCAGGTACTCGGCCGCATCGGAGAGGGAGAGCGTGACGCGCTCCTCGTCGTGGCGGGACGAGTGACTGCCGGCCCCTTTGCGTCCCGATCCATCCACGGCCGGCTCAGAACCGGCTGGCTTCGCTGCCCGCCGCCCCCGCCAGCACCTCGCGGCGGTACCAGGCGATCGTGCGCTCGAGCCCGAGGTCGAGCGGCGTGGTCGCGGTCCAGTCGAGCAGCTGGCGCGCGCGCGTCACGTCGAGGCAGCGGCGCGGCTGGCCGTCGGGCTTGGTGGGATCCCAGTGGAGCCGGCCCTGGAAGCCCGACAGGCGCGCGATCTTGCCGGCCAGGTCGCGTATCGAGATCTCGCTGCCGGCGCCGATGTTCACCGGCTCGCTGCCGGTGAGGCGCTCGAGCGCCCGCACCAGTGCGGTCGCGGCGTCCTCGACGTAGAGGAACTCGCGGGTGGCGCTGCCGGTGCCCCACACCTCGATCTCGGGCTGCTTCGCGTCGGCCGCCTCGACGCACTTCCGGATCAGCGCCGGGATCACGTGCGAGCTCTGTGGGTCGAAGTTGTCGTGCGGGCCGTAGAGGTTCACCAGCAGCACGTTCACTGCGTCGTAGCCGTACTCCTGGCGGTAGGCCTCGGACTGCACCAGCAGCATCTTCTTCGCCAGCCCGTAGGGCGCGTTCGTCTCCTCGGGGTAGCCGTTCCACAAGTCCTCCTCGCGGAACGGCACCGGTGTGAACTTTGGATACGAGCAGATCGTGCCCACGCTCAGGAAGCGCCGCACCCCGGCGCGGCGCGCGTGCTCGAGCAGCAGCGCCCCCATCATCAGGTTCTGGTAGAAGAAGCTCCCCGGGTGCAGGCGGTTCGCGCCGATCCC
>JADMIO011507034.1_pt1 | contig 54591 bp, 56 predicted proteins | sample 8958161 | NCBI WGS metagenome assembly JADMIO01 (sample SAMN16585339, study PRJNA669376) | soil metagenome | isolation source: Crop rotation soil | place: USA: Cullars Rotation, Alabama | collected 2011
GGCGCGGTCGAGCAGCGCCCGCCACTCGCTCCCGCCTTGTTCCGCCGCCCGCAATGTCGCTTCCACGGCATGCAGGATCGATTCGTGCGACGGGACCATGCCATCCTCGTCAGGTTGTGCCGTGAGGGTGCAAAACGTCGGAAATAAGGGGTCGGGCCGGGAGTGAAACCTTTCCGCCCGCCGCTCGGAGTCCACAATTCTCCAGCGCCTCCGCTCAAAAAGCAGGTCCAGTTCGAACGGCGAGAAGTCGGAATCGGGACTGGGCAGGAATTGAATGCTTCCCTGGCCGCCGTAGCGGAGCTCAAACATCGGCGCTTCTTTCGTCCCGCCGAGCACGCCAGCGGTGCAGTCCCAGCCCATCAGCGCGAAGACGCGCTCCAGCCAATGGCTCGCATTGTTTTTTGCCGTGCCGTAATAGCGTGCCGTTCCCGAGCAATATCGGCCGGCGGTTCCCGCCCGAAAATCCTGCTCGAGTTTCAGATAAAACGGATCGAAGGCCCGGATGTAGTTGACGAGCAATGGAATACCGGCCTGGCGCGCGCGTTCGCGAAGACGGCGGGCTTCCATGGCGGTCAGCGCCAGGGGTTTCTCGATCAGAATGGCGCGAACGCCCGCCGTCTTCAGGATCAGATCCAGGGTGGCTTCCCGGGCTTCCGGCGGCGTGCTCAAGCTCACCACATCGGGCGCGGATGCCGCCAGGACGGCCGCCAGGTCGGAGCCATGGTGCGCCACCTGCCAGCGTTCTGCAAACCGCCTGGCTCGCGTCTCGTCGCGATCCACACATCCGGCGATTTCAGCGCCGAGCCGGCGATACGCGAGGGCGTGGGTGAGCACATGCCCTTCGTCATCCTGATTGAACCCTCCCGCGATCCGGCCGCAGCCGATAATGAGTGCCTTCATGCAGCGGCTAACGGCGACGTACGTTCAGGACTTCGTGGCGGATGCCGCCGCGCGAAACCGGAAACAGGAACGAGTCGTCGCGGTTCACATTCGAAGCCGCGAGTTCGGGATGCGCATCCAGGAATTGCACAATGTCGAACGCATCGAAATCCGGTTTGGCCGGCAGGAGGTTCTCATAAACCGCCGCCACGAGATCAAAATCTTCCGGGTAATCCACGCAAAGTCGGTAGCGCGGGCGGTCCAGTTCCGGCGGCGCCAGCAGGTTGATCGTCCGGTATTTTTCACCGTTCCGATAGAAGTACGGCGTGACGTTCACCCGGTCGTACGGATCGTTCGTCAGTTGCGAAATTTCCTCCAGAAGATCCATCCGGTACACCTGCACGTCGAAGCCAATGGGGAAGCTGAGCTTGTCGAGCACATTGATGAGATAGTCGGCCCCACCTTGCCGGTACCGGGTGACTGCCGCGTCGATAATGCCAGGATCGACCAGTGGACAGTCTCCGGTCACCTCCACCATCAGATCGGCGTTCATCGCCCGGCCCGCATTCAACACCCGGCCAAGCACATCTTCGAGCGAGCCCCGGTAACATTGGATGCCCTCGGCTTTGGCAAAATCTTCCAGCGGTGCATCGGACGGGTCGACACTGGTGGCGACACAGATCACATCGAGCGACTGGCAGCACTTGAGCCGGTCGATCAGACGACCCAGCATCGGGCGTCCTCCCAGCGGTCGCATATTCTTCCCCGGAAGTCGCCGGGAACTCAACCGGCTTTGAATGACGGCGGCAACTCGCATCGCTACGATTCCGGGACAATGCCGGCAGGATTCAAACAGCCCAGGAAGATGCCGTCCACCCATCGGCCTTCACTCCAGAAATGATCTTTGCGGACGGCTTCCGTGGTAAAACCGGCTTTCTCGAATGCCCTCGCTGAGCCGCCATTGCTCGCATAGCAACTCGCCGTCAACTTGTGCATTCCCACTTCCTGGAAAGCATAATCCTTTAACAGCGCGATCGCTTCCGTCGCCACGCCGCGACCCCAGCAATCCTGCTCGCCGACAACGATCCCGATATCCCCCAGCAGATGCCGGCGATTCAGTGGGCCCATCTTGATATTTCCCACATGCCGATCTCCATCGCGCAACACGATCGCGAGAAACAGATTGTCCCGACCGGCCTGGGTGCCGCGGATGTACTCGCGCAGCGACGCCTCCGTATGAGTGCCGGCTTTCGTCTCCAGGTATCTCGTGATCACCACATCGTTCATCCACTTCAGGTAATTTCCGCCGGCGTCATCCGCGGTGACGGGTCGCAGGTAAAGTTGCCTGCCCGGCAGCGGCAGACCGTGCCAGTCTGGAGTTGCCTCGCTCATCGCTGGAGCCGGATGGGAATCCCCGCATTGCGAATGTGCGCACGGGTCTGCATCGGGTTCTGGTCTTTGAAGCAAAAGTAAGTGCCGGCCGCGACCGCGTCGGCCCCTCCCTCCTGGAATCCGCTGACAAAATGGCTCGCCAGGCCGCAGCCCCCGGAAGTGATCACCGGGACATTGACTTCGGCGGCCACGCGTTTCGTCAACTCGACATCCAGGCCGCGCCCGGAACCATCCCGCTCGATGGAAGTTAGCAGAATCTCACCGGCACCCCGCTTTTCGCCTTCGCGCGCCCAAGCCACAGGGTCGAGCCCGGTATTGTTTCGCCCCCCATGGGTCCATACCTGGTACTGCCCACCGGCATCCTGGCGATAATCGATACTCAACACGACGCACTGCGCGCCGAATATCTCGGACGCTTCCCGGAGCAGATCCGGATCGGACACCGCGGCGGAGTTCACCGCCACTTTGTCCGCTCCACTGGACAGCAACAGCCGGAAATCAGCCAGCGAGGCAACACCGCCTCCGACGGTGATCGGCATGAAAATCTGTTCCGCCGCTTTGCGCACGACTTCAACCATCGTCGAACGTTGATGATGCGTGGCGTCGAGATCGACGAAAATCAATTCGTCGGCGGCTTGCGCTTCGTAGATTTTCGCCTGCGAAATCGGGTTACCGACTTCCACCACCTGATCGAATCCGATCGTAGTCACCAGCACCATGCGCTCGGCGCCGCCAAAGTGCCGCGCCTTGAGTTGAAGCTTGGGGATGAGCCGGCGGTTGAGCACGGCTCAAGGGTTCCAGGAAAGAAAGTTCTCCAGCACTCGCAATCCATGTTCCTGGCTCTTTTCCGGATGAAATTGCGTCGCCAGGATGTTGCCGCGGCCCACCGCCGCCGTCACGTCCCCGCCATAGCCGCACGTGGCGATGACATCCTCCGGGCACACACATTGCATGTGGTAGGAATGCACGAAGTAAAAATCCGGGTCCCGGGGCAGACGGGCAAACAACGGGGATGAGTTCCGGAGTTGCACCTGATTCCAGCCAATTTGCGGTACCCGGAGCGACGGATCTTCCGGACGAATGCGCACGACCTCGGCGTCAAACCAGCCGAGTCCTTCGAACTCTCCGCCTTCAAAGCTCTTCCTGGCCATGGCCTGCATGCCGAGGCAGATGCCCAGGATGGGGCGGCCCTGCTGCAAGACCAGTTCGTGCAAAGTATCGGCCAGTCCCGTCGCGCGCAGGCTCTTCATGCAATCGCGAAAGGCCCCCACTCCCGGGAGAATCAAACGGTCGGCCTCACGCAAACGGGAGGACTCTCCGCACACCTCGGCCTCAAAGCCAACGGCTTCGACCGCGTGCCGGACGGAAAGCAAATTGCCCATCCCATAATCGACGATTCCGATCATGCCGGCTACCCCTGCGTCGCCGGACTGCCCTGCCCGCTGCGGCGGCGCCAGCGCTCGAGCTGTTGCTCCGCATCGCTGCGCGACATCGCCCCCTCACGCATCCACACGTTAAAATCGTGCAGCTTCTTTCCCGGCACGATCTTCGAAGGATCGTGCTCGTACGGGGACACGGCGTGGCTCATCGCGATCTGCACAAACTCCTCCTCCGTGAGGCCGATGAAATTCAGGAACAGGTCCAGGCTCGGCGGCCGCTTGCCCTCATAGCCCCGGATCAATTCCATGGCATCCTCCCGCGCCATTCGATGATGGCGGATATCGAGGGACGCGAGGTGCGACGGCCGCGTATAGCCGCGCTTGATGTATTTGATGTAATCGCGCACCCCCTGCATGTAACATTCGATCTTCTCGTAATTGTATTCCGGCGGCACGTTTTCCACTTCGTCCCCCTTCCATCCGAGTTCGTCCTGGATGATCTGTGATTGAGTCTTGACGTCCCACGGAATGTAGGAGCCCAGGCAGACGGACCGGTAATTGATCCGGCGAAGCTCCTTGAGCGGCGGATAGGAAAACGGTTTCAGGTCCCGCTCTTCAACGGTTCCGGCGAGACGGACGAACATGTCCTCGGCGTTGATGCCCAGATTGACGAACCGGTTGAACCGCTTTTCATCCACCTCCTCAGGCTGATCATAGCTATAGTAGGAAGTGTATTCCGCCGAAGGCTCGCCCCAGAAGATGAGCGGCACATTGTAACGTACGGCCACCCACATCGGGTAGGAAAAGATTCCGGTGTGGCAGTGCCAGCAGAAGTCTCCCTTCTCCAGGAAGGTCTGAAGCATGAGCTTTTGCACCACCTTCCAGTTCGGCGCGAAATGATGAAAATCCGCCCCCAGTTTGCGCAGGATCCGGACGGTGTTTTCCTGAATGTTCGGCCGAAGGAAGCCGTGATCGAAGCGGACGACGAGCGGTTTCACGCCGTACTCCTTCATCAAGTAATACAACGTCCAGGTGCTGTCCTTGCCGCCGCTGAACGGAACGATGCAATCGTAGTCGTACTTTCCGCGGAAGGACTCGATCAATTGACCGAGGTCCTTCTTCTTTTCCGTCCAGTCGATTTGCGTCTGTTTGTGCTCCTGCTGCTGGCAGATATTGCAGACCCCCGCGCCATCGAACATGATCGTCTCGTGCGTTTCTGGGAGGACGCACCGGGTGCAACGTTTGAGTTCCATAGTGTTTTATTTTTGGGCGGCGGCGGCTTCGACGTGGGTCCACTCGAGTGGCGTCCCGCGACCAATGTCGCCGGCCGCCTTTTGACCGATGATTTCCGTGAGATGGCGGGGATGCAGGCCATGGCCGGGCCGGATGCAACGCACATTCGTTTCCGTGAAAGCTTCGCCGGCTTTCACATCCTCCACGACAAACAAACTACGGCGGAACACCCGGGACTTCTGCTCCGCTTTGCCGACTTCATAGGTCACCCGGCCCAGCGCTTGCTCGGCCATCCTCACTCCTTCCACCATGGTTCGAAATTCGTCCGGTTCGAGAGAGAACGCGCTATCGGGCCCGGGCGTCGCGCGAGACAGAGTGATGTGCTTCTCGATGATGCATGCACCCAAGGCCACGGCAGCGATCGGAACGGCCGCCGTGAGCGTATGGTCGGAAAGTCCGATCGGTACCTCAAATTTCGCCGCCATGTCGGCGATCGTGCGCAGGTTCATCTCTGCGGGTTCCGCCGGATAGCCACTGGTGCATTTCAGCAACGCCACCTCCTTCGCCCCGGCCTGTCGCGCGGTGCGCAACGCTTCCTCGATTTCCGCGAGCGTCGCCATCCCCGTGGACATGATGAGCGGTTTGCCCGTCGAGGCCATCTTGCGAATGAGAGGAAGATCCACCAATTCGAAGGAGGCCACTTTGTAGGCGGGGACACCGATGGTCTGGAGAAAGTCCACGGCGGTCGAATCAAAGGGCGAGGAAAAGCAATGCATCCCAAGCTCGTTGGCGAGCTTCATCAACTTTGGCTGCCAATCCCACGGCGTGTACGCCTCTTGATAGAGATCGTAGAGATTTCGTCCCTCCCAAATCGTGCCCTTCACGCGGAACGGCTCGTTCGAGCAATTGATCGTTATCGTGTCAGCCGTGTAGGTTTGCAGTTTCACCGCGTCCGCCCCCGCCTCCTTCGCCGCGTGGATGATTTTCACCGCCTCGTCATACGAGTGGTGATGATTGGCGGAGACCTCCGCGATAAAATACACGGGGTGTTCTGGCCCGATCTCACGGCCCTGGATGGAGTAACGATTCATCGAATTTCCCGGATGACTTCAAATGCTTCCGCCGCTCCCAGGCCAACCGCCGAACCCCATCGCTGGGCGATGGCCCGCAGCGCCTCCGGCGAACGCGGATGCGGAAAGGGCCGCGCTTCGCTCTCGTAATGCTGCATCGCCTCGATCTTCCGCTCCAGCGTCGCACTGATGTCGACAAAGATCCCCGGATGAAACGGCGGACTAAACCGCTGAAACGCCCACTCCGTCGACGACGCCACCTCATACGCATAGACGGCTTTGACCGGCGTCCCCTGCATCGGACGCGTCGCCGTCATCGTCGCGCGATAAGTCACCACGTGGTCGATATTCAAGTCACCGCCGTGCTGGGTATACACCGCTTCCGGCCTCAAGTCCTGCACATGCTGTTCGATGATCTTGACCACATCCAGCATCGCCACCGTGTCGAAGCGATTGTCGGGCAGGCTGTGCAGAAAAACTTCGCGCGCCCCGAGAATACGGCCCACCTCCCGGCTTCGCTCGTGCAAAGCCTTGATCAGCTTCTGGTCCGCCTCCGATCGGTCCGCATAGCGGGACGTGATCCCTTCGCCGAGGATCGAGATGTACACGTCGTACCCACGCTCCGCGAGGCGCGCCATCGTGCCTCCGCATCCCAGGACTTCATCGTCCGGATGCGCGGCGATCACCAGTACTGCTCCCGGCTTAACGTTTGCCATGCGCTTGCACCATCATGATCCACTTCGTGTTGCGGTAGACTCCTTCAGCGGCGAACCGATCGTCCACGATTTTTTTGAAACGCTCTTCCGAAGCGGGCTCATAGAAGGTCGACGCCTTCCAATATGACATGACCGCCTCCGGCGTCTTCCACGAGACCGTGTTGCGCAGGCTCGAGACTTTCAGCTCATGAAACTCATGCGCCAGGTGCGGCACGACGCAGATCGGCATGAAGTCGCGGCTGGAGTAGGTGATCAACGAGTCGAACTTCACTCCCGCCGCCTCACAATCCGCAAACAACTCCCCGTTATTCCGGCCAAAGGGTCCGACGACTACCAGGCGGCCGTCCGGGGACAGCCGCGCCAGCCCATCCGCTATCGTTTTGATCGGATCGGCTGCGTAGTAGAGACCGTACGCACAGAAGATCATCGAGAATTCCTCCGCCCCGGTCTCCGCAGAAAGCGCGGCGGAAATGTCGTTGAGATTCCCCTGCGCCAGTTTCAGTCGCACCTCCTCGGGATGCCGCCCCTTGATCGCGTCCAGCGAGCTCTGCGCGATGTCGAGCGCGGTGATCCGGGAGGTGGAATCAAGATGTCGTAAAAAAAAGTCGGTTTGCTTGCCGGTGCCACAGCAGAGTTCGAGAACGCGCTCCCCAGGCGCAAACTCGAGGTGGTCAAAAACCCATTGATTCAAGTCCGCTTCCCCACCCGCAATATTCTGGGCGATTCGGTCGTTGAGGGCGGTCGTCTCCGTGGCGTTACTCGGTCGATTCATGAGTGGGCTATTGGGCGTATATCTCGGGACAGTTGGGTCACCGCCTCGCCGCGGTGCGTTCTCGCTTCGACAGGTTCAAACCCGGCGCGAACGAAGGCACGCGAGGACCGCCGGTTCGCATTTTTCACCGACGCGCGAAACACCTTCAGCGACGGCCGAGCTGCGGAAGCGTAGGAAACCCCGGCGGTAATCAATTGGGAGGCCAGCCCGCGGCCACGGACGGCCGCCGCCACGCTGACGTCGATCTCCGCCTCATCCCCGCACACGTCGAAGCGAATCTGTCCGACCGGTTCACCGGACTCATCGCTGGCCAGCAACAGGCAACAATTCGCATCCTGCAACTTTGCTCCCAGCCATGCGACGTGCTCTTCCCAGGCGATCGCGCTTTGGTTGAACGCGGAAGCCCGTACTTCCGGATCATTCGCCCACGTCCACAGAAGCTTCGCATCGTCCATGGTCACCGCGCGCAGTTGCAGGCTCCTCGCATCTGTCGCCGGAACCGGCGTCGCGCGTCCTCGCAGCGCTTCGATCACTCGCGGCGCCCCATCGCCATCGATCAACGCGCGACCACAATCGCTCATCCGATGGCGCGCTTCGGGTTGGGCAAACAAATCCGTCAATTCCTCCGCGATCATCTTTGGCGTCAAGTTCGCGTGCCAACCGAGATTCCGCGACACGTTCATCCGTTGCAATGACTCCGCGCCTTCGCTTTGGTTGTCCGCCAGCACGATCGCCAGGTTCGGCACACCCATGTAGGCCAGTTCCCAGCAGGTGCTGCCCGCGGCCGAAACGGCGAAGTCCGCCCACTCCATGAGTTCCGGCATATTCGAGACGCTGTTCCGCAATTCAATTGGACGCCCATGAGCGCGCACGGCTCCCTCCAATTCCGGCCGGTGCGGGTTGGCGGCTCCAATCAGCACCACCACCTCGAGTTCAAGATCGCCCAGTTCCTGCACGGCGCGGATGATTTTGAGGGTCGTGTTGGCGGGATCCGCCCCTCCCAGGGTGACCAGCAGGCGCCGCACCGCCCTGCCTTTCTCCGGTCGATTTCGCCAGGTTCGGAACTCGCGGCGCAACATCGCATAGCGGCTGCCGAGCAGCAGTTCGGTATCCGCCGCGCGCCGCGCATACATGCGGGCATTGGCTTGCGGGTTTTGATTCAGCACAATGTCCCCACAATAGCGATCCAGGTGGCCCGTATCGTCAACGACCATGAGTCGCCGGTCGCTGCGTTTGATCGTCTCCTGAAAATCGCCCGCGAAGAAATATCCGTCGGCCACAATCCAGGCGGCGTCGCACTCGCGCGCGGTCTTGACGGTCGCTTCGGCATCCAGCGCACCGCCTGTTTTTGCGTTGATCCGGTGCACCATGAAATTCTCCGCGCGCAATCGCGATTCCAGGCCCGCCGGCAGAGCGGCGCTCAGGAACTCCGCGGCGCCCCCCGCATCCTGGCAAGCCTGGGCCAGCGCCAGGCAGCGCATGACGTGTCCGGCTCCGATCTCGGAGCTGGCGTCGGCCCGGATCAATATCTTCATCGCACGCGGAACACCGACTGGACCATCGGTCCTTCCAAAAACTTCGCCGGGTTTTCCTCCGCTAGCCAGCCGGCCAGCGTCTTCACGACGGCCGCGTAAACTTCGAGCGTCTTCTCGATCGCGACCTCATCGTGGGCCGCCGTGATATTGTGGCTGACGAGCAGCAACAAGCCCCGTTTGACCGCTTCCTGTTGGAAGAGGCTTCGTTCCAGCAGGCTGTCTTTGCCATTGGCGTCCCGGAACTTGATGAGCGACCAGTTCGGATAGCCCAGGCATTCGATGCGGGACTGGAGACCGCACTTGCGTGAAAACAGGTTCAACCCGTCTTGAATCCGTTTCCCATTGGCTTCCATCCGCGCCAGCGCGTCGGTCTGCTCGAGAACATCGAGCACTTTCATCGCCGCCGCCATCGAGGCGACTTCGCCACCCAGCGTAAAACTGAAAAACACTTCCTCGCAAATCCGCATGACCTCGGCCCGCCCGACCAGGCTGGCAATCGGGAAACCGTTGCCCATGGCCTTGCCAAAACAGGAGAGGTCGGGCGTCACTCCAAACTTCTTCTGCGCACCGCCCAGGCCGAAGTGGAAGCCGCTGCAAATCTCGTCGAAGACGAGCAACGCGCCATGCCGGTGCGCCAGTTCCTTCACTCCCTCCAGATACCCGGGGAGGGGCTTGGTGAAATTCACCGGCTCCATGATGACGGCCGCAAACTCGCCGGCGTGCTTCTCGAGCAGTGCGGCGAGAGCGGCGAGGTCATTGTACGGAAACGGGTGCGTCAGATCGCGCACCGCCTGGGGAACCCCCGCGTTGCGTGTCGTGCTGCCGATAAACCAATCCTGCCAGCCGTGATACCCGCAGCACGCGATTCGATCGCGGCCGGTGAAGGCGCGTGCCACGCGCACCGCGCCGGCGGTCACGTCCGAGCCATTCTTGCCAAAGCGCACCATTTCGGCGCTGGGAATGATCCCGCACAAGCGTTCGGCCAGTTTCACCTCCACCGGGTGCGGCAGCGAGAAGCTGTGCCCTTCCCCGATCTGGGCAGTGTACGCGGCGTTCACCTCCTCGTGGGCATAGCCAAGGATGTTTGGCAGGAGCCCTTGCACGTAGTCGATGTACTCATTGCCATCCACGTCCCACGCCCGGCAACCCTTCCCGCGTTGGAGGAAGACGGGCGCCGTGCCGGCGACGTACTGCGTGTACGACTTGCTGAAGGTCTGCGCGCATCCCGGCACGACTTTCCGCGTGCGCTCCAGCCAGGTCATGGATTGCTCCAGGGGCAACTGGGGAGCCACGCCCCCTTTCGCCTCCTGCAAGATGCTCAGGTAGTATCCTTCGTTCATCGTTTCGTTTCCTTGCTTCGCCAGCAAGTCCGGCCGGCGCTTCAGTAGCTCGAGGATGTCCACGAGCCGAAAATCCTGCCGCGACTCGAAAGCGTCATAAATCCCGCGAACAAACTCCAGGTCTGCCGGCGTATCCACCGTCCATCGGTAATTGTGACTCGAAAGGTCGCAATCATTCTCCACATTGCGACGGCGAAAGCCGTCCTCCGTGCGCAGGAACGGCGTGACGTGTTCCCGCTGCGAGGGCTTGTCGGCTTCCTTCCACGCGCGATCCAGGGCGGCAAAGGTAAAGGCTTCGACATCGAGCCCATCCGGATACGTGTAGCGCAGTGTGTTCGTCGCGTAGTCGCACTCTCCCTGCTTGATGACGCCAACGACGCGGTCGATCACTTCGGGATCGATCAATGGGCAGTCTCCGGTAATGCGCACCACGATATTCGCTCCCGCCGTTTGGGCGGCGCGATGAAATCGATCCAGGACGTCCTGCTCACTGCCACGGAAACAGGAGATTTCCTTTTCCGCGCAAAACCCGGCCACCGCGTCATCCCCACTGCTCGTCGAGGTCGCCACCACCACTTCATCCACCCCGCCAGCATCACGCACCCGCCGCACAATGTGCTCGATCATCGGGGATCCCGCCACCCTGGCCAGCACCTTGCCCGGCAGCCGGGAGGAGCCCATGCGCGCCTGAATGATTGCCACCGTTTTCATGAGCGTGAGGCGTTGCTTTCCTGCCGGGCCGACAGCGCAATTTCCAGGACCGCCGCCGCCTGGGCCACCGGGTTGCACGTTTCTTTGCCCTCGCGCACACAGTCGAGGAAGTGGGCCACTTCATCGACATACATCCGGTTCACTTCCCAATCTGCGGGCTGCGCGAACGTCTCGGCCACTCCTGCTGATTCTCGGTAGACCCGCACGGTTCGCTCTTGAAAATCCCAATGGATCGTTCCCTCGCTTCCTACGACTTCACAGGTCCGGCGGTAGTCTCGCTGAATGAAATTCAAGTGCACGCTGCTCAGGATGCCGGAATCGTGGTCCAGCAGCATTTCCGCCAGCCCATCGGTCTCCAGTCCGAGGGTCGTGGCTGGGTGGTGGCGCGCCGCGACCAGGCGGGCGGGACCGAACATCCAGCATGCGAGATCGATTTCGTGAATGCAGTCGAGAATCGCGCCTCCTGAATCGCGGGAAGCACTGTAGCTCTTCCGGTAGTCGGTGTCCGGCCGCCAGCCGGGCAGATAAGATCCTGTCTTGAGTCGCGCGGCGACCACCTGGCCGACCGCGTCTTCTTCAAGCAACTGCTTCACTTTAGCCGGACCGGGATGAAACCGCATGTTGCAACCGACGAGGCTGCGCAACTGCCGATGGGCGACTTCGCCGGCCAACTCGTCGATCGCGGCCCGTGTGTGCGAGAGAGGTTTCTCGATGAAGACATGGCACCCGCTTCGCGCGGCTTCGAGCGCCTGGGCGACATGCAACTCACTGGGGGAAGCGATGAAGACCACATCCGGTTTCCAAGCCAGCCCTTCGCCAAGCGTGGCCGCGCGCACGATTTCCCGGGGTAAATCATCGATCGCTGCGGCATTCGGCTCGACGACCGCAATCTCACCCACCCCGCATTGCCGAAGATTCCGCAAATGTCGCCGGCCGATGGAGCCGCATCCAACTACCAGCGTTCTCACCGGGAAGGTCCACGGCCAAGCACCTTGCGAATCGCGGCCACGACATCGGCCACATCTTCGTCGGTCATGCGTGGAAAGATTGGCAGCGTCAGAATTTGCGCGGAAACTGTTTCGGCCATGGGACACAGCCCTGGGCCGGTTCGCAAATGGTTCCGATAAAAGGGATGCAAATGCACCGGCGCGTAATGAACATTGACGCCAATGCCCTCCGCCCGCAGCGCTTTGAAGAATTCGCCACGATCGATTCCCGCCGCCAGGCGCACCACGTAAATGTGGTACCCATGCGAAACGCCGGAGCACACCGCGAGCGGCGATATTTCCGGCAGGTGCGCAAAGGCTGCATCGTACTGTCGGGCGATCTCCTGTCGGCGGGCGATCCAGGCCGGAAGCTTGCGGAGTTGGGTCGTCGCCAGCGCGCACTGGAGATCGGTGAGGCGATAGTTGTAACCGAGGCTCACCATCTCATAGGCCCAGGCGCCCTGCTTTTCGCGCTGCCGGAAGTCGGTGCTAATCCCGTGGCTGCGGAAAACGCGCATCGCCCTGGCCAGGTCCGCGTCGTCGGTCGTAATCACGCCCCCCTCCCCGCAGGTGATCGGCTTCACGGGATGAAGACTAAACGTGCTCAAGTCCGCCAGCGCTCCGACCGGCTTTCCCCGCCAGGCTCCACCCAGCGCATGGCAGGCATCAGCCACCAGCGCGATCTTGTGCCGGCTCGCAATCGCGCGCAGCGCCTCGTAATCGCAAGGCTGTCCCGCATAATCCACCGCCACGATGGCTTTCGTCCGCCCGGTAATCCTCAGTTCCGCATCCACGGGATCGATGAGGAGCGTCGCGGGATCCACATCCGCGAAAACCGGGGTGCCACCCTGATAGACGACACAATTGGCGGAAGCCACGAAGGTGATGGCGGGAACGATGACTTCATCACCCGGACCGATCCGGAGCGCGGCCATCGCGGCATGCAGCGCGGCCGTCCCATTCGAAACTGCCACCGCATGCGCCGTCCCTGTAAACGCCGCAAACGCCCGCTCGAACTCCTCCACTTTCGGCCCTGTCGTCAACCAATCCGACCGCAGCACCTCCACCACCGCCGCAATATCCTCTTCATCGATCCACTGCTTGCCATAGGGCAACAGGGTGGAGCGACTGGCATTTGGGCTGGCGTGTGTCATTCAAAAACAGACATCGCAGACGCTTGCATTTTGTAGCGCGGCGGTCTTCGCCGCTTTCGGAAGGCGGGCGTAGGCGGTGGTGGGTGTGGTCTCCCGCACCGCCCGCTCACACCTCCACATCCGCAAACGCCTTCAACTGGTCCACCGTCAGCCACTGCGTGTTCGAGTCGCTCGCATAACGGTACCCATCCGCCGGCCGCTTCCCGCCCGGCCACGCATCGGTCTTCCACCACGGGTGCGACGGTTCCACGACAAACATATCATCCAGTTCGATCGCGTCCCGGGCTTCATCTTCGCTGAGCAACACCTCGTGCAGCTTTTCGCCAGGGCGAATTCCAATATTTTCGACAGGGCACCCGGGGGCGATCGCCGCGGCCAGATCGAGAATGTTCATGCTCGGAATCTTGGGCACGAAGACCTCTCCGCCGTGCATCCGCTCGATGCAGTTGATCACGAAACGAACGCCTTGATCGAGCGTGATCCAGAATCGGGACATGCGCGGATCGGTCACGGTCACCTTGCCGTTCGCCAGCTGCTTCTTGAAGAGCGGAATAACGCTCCCGCGGCTGCCGACGACGTTGCCGTAGCGCACGCAACTGAACGCCGTCCCTACGTCCCCGGAATAGGCATTGCCCTGAACGAAAAGCTTTTCCGCGCAGAGTTTGGTCGCGCCGTAGAGGTTGACAGGGTTCACCGCTTTGTCCGTGCTCAACGCGAGGACCTTCTGGACCCCCTGGTTGATCGCCGCGTCGATGACGTTGATGCCGCCGACGACATTCGTCTTGATGGCCTCAATCGGATTGTACTCGCAGGCCGGCACCTGTTTCAGCGCGGCCGCGTGCACGACAATGTCCACTCCGTGAAAGGCGCGTTCGAGCCGCTCCCGATCGCGTACGTCGCCGATGAAATAGCGGACGGGCCCCTCCGCGTCGGTGTAGACCTGCCGCATGTCGTGCTGCTTCAATTCGTCACGGCTGAAGACGACGAGTTTCTTCGGCCGGTACTCCTCGAGCATGATCGAGACGAACTTCTTGCCGAACGAGCCGGTGCCCCCGGTGACGAGTACTACTTTGTCATTCCAGTTCATGATATTGGGATTCTGTCTGTTAGATTGAGTCCTCGCTCCGGGGCCAGTACCGCTCGGGCGGGGATGGGTTTGGTCTCGCTCCCTCGTCAGCGCAAGGTCGCGGCCGCGCCTGCCGGAGACATTCGCTCCGGTGATACGTCGGGCTCGAGGCCCCACGAACCGGACGCGAGCGCGACGCCGAAGTGAATTGCCGGAAGCTGGCCGCTTCCAAAAAAATCGCCGCCCTCGACGGGCAACTCAACCGCCGCTTCCATGGCGTCCAGGGTGACCCCGCCGACCGGCGCCGAGGAGATCTCGTAACTGATCCGAAACGAGGACTCCGGTAACGGCAACCGCTGCATCCGGCAAACGAACATTCCTTTCTCCGGCAGGACCGCGGGGAAGGAATCGCCGGTAATGATATTATTCAGCGTGAAGATCGGCACATCCAGTTCGCTCTTCACATAGATCATCACGTAGAGCGACGGCCGGGCAATGGACGGTGCGTAGTTCTCAAAATACAGACAGACATCCAGGTCCTGCCCGGCGTGCGCGACCGTCGTCAGCCGCCCTTCCGGGTTGCGAAACTCGATCCCGACAATCTTAATCTGCCCATTGCCACGCCGGTCCGGCCGCGTGCGCATCCCTCCGGTATGCTGCGTGAAACTGTTCACGTAATACGAAATCGCGTCCGTCTGCGTGCCGGTGAATTTCAACTTCCCGCTCTCGAGCACGATCCCATGCTGGCACAGATTTTCGACAGCCGCCGCCTGGTGACTCACAAACAGGATCGTTCGGCCCTCGCGCGCCACGCTATTCATGCGGCCCAGGCATTTCTGCTGGAAGGCGCTGTCGCCCACCGCGAGCACTTCATCGATGATCAATATCTCCGGCTCGAGATGCGCGGCCACGGCGAAGGCCAGCCGTACCATCATCCCGCTCGAATACCGTTTGACCGGCGTGTCGATGAACTTCTCGACTCCGGAAAAGTCGACGATCTCATCAAATCGCCTGTCGATCTCCTCCTTCGTCATGCCCAGGATTGAGGCATTCATGTAGACGTTGTCGCGCCCGGTCAGTTCCTGGTGAAAGCCCGTTCCCACTTCGAGCAGGCTGGCGACACGCCCTTTGATCAGCGCCCGCCCTTCGGTCGGCGCCGTGATCTTGGAGAGGATCTTGAGCAGCGTCGATTTGCCGGATCCATTGCGTCCGATAATTCCCACGACATCTCCCTGGTTGATCTCGAAGCTGACGTCCTTCAACGCCCAGATCTCCTGGTGCTCGTCCACCCGCGCGGGCTGGCGATCGTTGATCTGCGCGTAAGGATCCGCCTTTCTCCAAAGTCGCGCCCAGGCGCGCCGGAGATCCTCGTACAGCATCCGCCGGTTGATCAACCCCAACCGGTACCGCTTGCTCAGATGTTCAACTCGAATGACGGCAGACATCGGCTAGACAGTGTCCATGAAGGTTTTCTCCGCGCGGCTGAACATGATCAGCCCAACGAAGAGCAGGATCGCCGTGATTCCCGCGCCCACCGCGAGATGCCAGATTTCCACGATACCGCCACCGAGAAAGGCGAAGCGGAGCGATTCGATGATGGGCACCATCGGATTGAGGATGAAAAGGAAACGCACATCCTTGGGGACCTGGGAAAGCGGATACACGACGCAACTGGCATACATCCAAAGCTGGGTGCCGAAGGTGATGCCCAGGGCCAGGTCGCGATACCGGGTCGTGAGCGAGGAAACGATGCACCCGATCCCGATGCCGAGGGCACCCATTTGCAGGAGCAGGACCGGGAGTATGACGACCCGCCAGTTGGGGTGCACCGGCGCACCCTTCCACCAATAAAACCCGAAAAACGCCAGGAAAAGACTGAACTGGATCAGGAAAGTTGTCAGGTTCGTGAGGATCACCGAACACGGCATCACGAGGCGGGGAAAATAGACCTTCCCGAAGATCCCGGCGTTGCCGGTAAACGTGGACGCACAACGGGTCAGGCAGGAGGCAAAGTAGTTCCACGCCGTAATCCCGATCATGAAGAACAGGAAGTTCGGCATCCCGTCAGTCGGGATTTTCCCGATCTTCCCGAAGACCACGGTAAACATGAGCGTGGTGAAAATCTGCGGAATGACAAACCAGAATGGCCCCAGCACCGTCTGCGTGTAGCTCGCTACGATGTCGCGCTTGAAGAAGCGCAGCACCAGGTCTCGATAGCGCCAGAGTTCGCCGAGGCGGAAGTCCAGCCAGCCGCCGTGCGGCACGAGCACCTCGTTCCAATCGCTCAAATCTTCTTCCGTTGTCGTCTTTTCTTTGTTCACGAAATCAACACATGCTGCCGCCCTTGGTCGTTCGCCGGTTTTTCACCGGCGAGACCTTCAAAGCTGCCTCCGCATGGCAGTAGGTCCGGCATTGGTTGTGGCTGGCAGGACGCCCGGCTGAAGCCAGGGCGCCCGCTGCCTGCTTAAATTTTGATCGGCGCTTCCTTGAACACCGAGGTCAATCGGAGCTCGACTTCGTTGGTTCCGCCGAGGAGTTCGAGTAGGACTTTCACTCGCTCGCGCGCCGGGAGAAGCTGCTTGACCACCCCGATCTGGCCCCGGAGCGGACCCTCCACGACCTCCACGGAGTCGCCCTCATTGAGCACGTACGAAACCGTTTTGAGCTCGGCGTCCTCCATGAAGGACCGCAGCTCGGTCAACGCCGTTTCCGGCACTTCGGGGTAGTCCAGCCCGAAGCGCACGATCCCGCTCACCCCTTGAGAATAGCGGATGTGCGTCTGCCAGCGTGCCATCTCAAATCGGGCAAACAGGTAATTCGGGAACAGGGCCTCCGTGAACCACACCAAGCCCCGGCGGGTCGACCGCTGGATTTTCACCCGCGGACAATAGACTTCCACACCCTCACACAAACGCACATGAGCGGCCGCGATGTGCTCGTGCTTGGGCTTGGCGCGCAGGCAATACCAGCGCGCCTCAGGGGAATTGCGGATATCCATCGATCCTGACGGGTTTTCGGATGGAGGCATCAAGAGACCAGGAATTTCAGGACCCAAGGGAGCATGGCCTGCCCTTTTTCGTGCCAGTGCCGGAGGCGCGCCAGGCGGTTTTCCGCCACCTCGCGCCCGCGCTCCGGCGATTGCGCCACAAGTTGTTCCATCCGCTGAAGCCGGAGCAGGCCGCTGTCGAGATGCGGTTGCAGCTCTCCTTTGATGAACCCGGTGGCAAACCGGCTCAGATCGAACTCGGCCAGGTAGTGATCCCGCCGATCGCCGGCTACATACGTCGTTTTCACCGCCCCAAAAGACCGCAACAGCTTCAGCCCCTGGCTTGCCGCCCCCTTGCTCATGTTCAGCCGTTCCATCAGCGCTTCCATCGGTAGCGCCTCGGGCGCCACAAAGAGCAGGCCATACAGCTCGCCGACAGATTTGGGCATCCCCAAAATACGAACGAGACTGATGAATAGGTCGATGCATTCAACCTCCAACGCGGACAGTGGAGTCGGCGCGGAGGCGGGAACGCGAGCGGGTTCAGCAGGAGGAGAAGCTTGAGGCGAATGGAGCAGAGGGTCGGCGGCCATCGGGGCAGCCTTTTCAGTCATTTAGGCCAAAGTGTCCAGAAAAAAATGAACAAAACGGGAGAAATGTCCTTTCTCCCCCATTCCCCTCTTGCCCTTCCTCCACCTCTCCCTCTTAATTCACCCCCCTTGCCCCGGATGATTTCCGTCACTGTTCCAGTTTACAACGAAGTTGAAGCTCTTCCCATTCTTGCGGAACGCATCACCGCGGTCATGGGCCAAATCGGGCGCCCTTGGGAGTTGATCTTCATCAATGACGGCAGTCAAGACGACAGTGAAGACCTCCTGGACCGCCTCGCCGCCGAGAATCCCTCCATCAAGGTCGTCCACTTTCGGCGGAATTACGGTCAGACCGCTGCCATGATGGCCGGATTCGACTTCGCCCGCGGCGACGTCATCATCCCCATGGACGGCGACCTGCAAAACGACCCGTCCGACATCCCGAAGATGCTCGCCAAGCTCGAGGAAGGCTACGACGTCTGTTCCGGGTGGCGCAAAGATCGCCAGGACAACGCCATCCAGCGCAACCTGCCGTCCATCATGGCCAATCGGCTCATCTCGCTCGTCTCCGGGGTCGAACTTCACGACTTTGGCTGTTCGCTCAAGGCCTACCGTTCCGAGGTCATCAAATCGGTCCGGCTCTACGGGGAAATGCACCGCTTCCTGCCCATCTATGCCTACTGGCATGGCGCCAAGATCACCGAGGTCACCGTCAACCACTTTCCCCGCACCACCGGGCACTCCAAGTATGGTCTGGAGCGCGTGCTCAAAGTGCTGTGCGACCTCATCGTCGTGAAGTTTCTCGATAGCTACGCAGAAAAGCCCATGTACGTGTTCGGCGCCGTCGGGCTGCTGTCGTTTTTCGTGAGCTTCTTCGCCGGCGGCAGTGCCATCTATCTCAAGTTTTTCGGCAACAAGAGCTTCATCGAGACGCCCCTCCCCCTCCTTTGCGTCATGAGCGCCCTCACCGGCATCATGTGCCTTCTCATGGGCCTCCTCGCCGAGATGATCATGCGCACCTTCTACGAGAGCCAGGGCAAGAGCGTCTACTCCGTCCGCGCCACACGCAACATGGAGAACGACAGGAACGGCCGAGGCGGCGGTTGAGGTGCTCGCGGCGGTAGGTGCCCTTAGGGCGAGTAGAGGCGGCGGTTGAGGTGCTCGCGGCGGTAGGTGCCCTCGGGCGAGCCGAGGCGGCGGTTGAGGTGATAGCGGCTGCTGGTGACCTCGGGCGAGAATGCCGTGCGGCAAGGTGGAGGTCCTTCGATAACGCTGATCAAAAGCTGGAGTCAGGACCTGTTCGGAAGTCCGGTTGCCGAGAAAGTGGCTTGAGCTTTAGCTCAAATCGAAATCCCGGCCAGCCCTTGGCTCCAATTCGCTCGAAGGCTCCGCCTTCGGTGGGTCGCGCTTCGCGCGCCCGATTCTCCATCAACTCCCCTCGTATCGCGCCCGAATCTCGTTCGCCACCGCCTCATGCCGATCAAACTGATGGATGACCGCATACGGCACTCCCTTGTCATCCAAAAATTCACCCTTCTCATTCCGCGGCAATTCCTCGATCTGTCGCACCAGTCCCATCGTCAGCACCTCGGAAGTCCGATTCGGGTAAAGCCTCACGTTCCGTAACTTGCCCGTGTAGATCAGGTAATTGTGAATGCCCTGGTCGAGCCCCATGCGCATTACACTCCGCGCCTTCGGCAGCGAGCGCAGGAATTCATCCAGGTACTCGCAGACACTTTCGTAGTCGCCCAGGATCGTCCCGCTGCAAATCAGTGACTTATCCCCCAGCCGCCGCACCATCCCTTCGCCATACAGGTCCCGCAGCCAGCGCGAGCTGTTCACATCCGCGCCTTGCGTCAGCCACGTCTCCTCCACAAACGCCTTCAATTCCCGGCCGGCCATCCTTTCAAAAGGGTTCGCTTGAAAATACACGTCACGCAGGTCGGTCAGGAAGACATGGCGATACCTGACCGGCGACGTTTTGAGAAACCCGCGATACAGAAAGTACCGCATGATCGAAAGATTTTGGAACGCGATGCACAGCGCATGAATCGCGTTGGGATCGCGCACCACCGCCGCCAGCGGGCGAATCAGCGGCCAGAGACGGAAAAGCGGATTGCGCAGCTTGTTGCAGTTCCGAAAGGGATAAACGAAGCGGCGGACAATGATGCCCTCGTTGCGCAACCGGTGGATCGTCTCGTCGTCGGTCTCCGCCATGTAGAGGGCGATATCGCCATCGTAGCCTGTCTCCTGGAGCGAACGGATGAACGGGCTGAGCTGCCGATAGTTGTAGCCCATCGAGGCCGCAAGGACGATGTCTTTCATCGGCTGATCTCCTCCGGCGCCGGGTCCGAACCCTCGGTTTCCAGCATGTAATCCAACACCCGCGCCAGCTTCTTCGGGCTGATCTCCGTATCGTATTCGCTCGAGACGTTCTCGCCGAAACAGTACCAGAAATCGTGTCCCGCCAGGCAGCACTGGCGCAGGGTGGTCGTGTCCCACCACGCCGGATTAAAGATCTCCATCAACTTCGCGCCGGGCCGGCAGTACAGGCTGTTCAGCAGGCTCGTCCCGTGCGGCCCGATCATCACATTCGTCTCCGACGCGATCCGCACCTGCTCCGCGATGCTGTAGTCCTCCCAGCGGATGATCTCAAACCCGCGCTCCTTCAGTACCGGTTCCAGCTCTTTCTGCTTCGCCATCTTGCGCCGCTTCGCTCCCGAACGGTCCACGAAGATCCGCCGGTCCAGCCGCGCGGGCGATAGCGAGCCGGTGTTCTTCAACGCCAGATCGCGAAACTTCAGCAGCAACTCCGCCCGCGGCTTCGAGCCGGAATTGGACGTGTGCGTCACGTTGAGTTCCTCCACCCGAATCCACGGCGACTCGATCGGCACCCATTGCTCCTCCTTGATCCCCGCGACCTCATAGAGCCCCTTGTGCCAGGGATGCAAATACGCCGGCACGAGAAAGCGATAGTCCGCCAGGTTCTCAAAGAGCGTCACGCGCAGCATCGCGTCGAAGAAATAGTGCCCCATGTTCTTCTCGCCCCAGATCGTCAGCAGCGAAATGTACTTTCCCTCCCGCGTCTTTGGCTCCGTCGCCGGCAGCTGCGACTTCCGCGGGGGCGAGGTGATGAAAAACGCCTCCTTGATCCACTCGTTCCGGTCCGACAACACGCCGCCCCCCGAAGGACACACCGCCGCCCCTGGAATCGCGCAGCGCAGCACCTTGTCCATCTTGTAGCGCGTCACGCTGTGCAAATTGCCCGCCCAATGCCGGCTGTAATGCAGCCCGCGCCGGGCGTCCCGGTGCTCCCGCAGGAGCTGCGGCCCCTGGTCCACCCACCGCAAAAAATCCTCCGACAACCCCTTCGCGCTGGGGCACGTCTGGATCGTCGCCGGCAACACCTCCTCATACTTCCAACCCCGCTCCGCCGCCACCTTCGCCAGGTCATGGATTTCCGGCCACCACACCCGCGGATCGCGCCGGTCCAGCAGGTATTCTTTGAAGATTTCCGTGAGGCGCATGAATCAGTGGGAAGGAAGAAACTACCGGCACCCGTTCCTCGAAGGCAAGGCAGGCGTCGAAAAAGGCGGGCACAATGCCACACAAATCCCTCCCGTCCAGCCACAGATGGATTCACCCGTCACGTCGCTCGTTCGCAACTCCCTCCCCCACGCCTGACGACAACCTTCGAATCTGTTTTCGGCACGGCGACTCGAAATACCGGTAGGAAATTTCCGAAACCGCAAGGACAACGCCCGTCACGGTGGCCAGCTTCACGAAACCGGGCACGGCCGAGACGTTGAAATAGCGGGAGCAATAAGGAACGCAAAGGGATCGGAAGAACGTCAACACCGGCATATGCCACAAATATATGGAAAACGACCGCTCTCCCAGCCACTGGAAAGTGCTCAGCTTCAATATGACCGCCGCCATGCCCCGGTCAAAAGCGGAGAAGAAAACCAGGACCGGAAAAGCATAGAGCAGAAGGTGGAACGGGACATATCCACCGAGTGTTAAGATAAACATTCCCAGCGAAGCCAGGAGCATCAAATTGATGAGACCGACCCGTGGCTTCCAGCCGGCAGAGGTGCGATAGAGAAAGCAGAGGAAAAACCCGAGCGAGAATCCACAGAGGCCTCGGGCCAGCCAGGAACTGTCCCAGGACCAATGATAGATGGCAATGGGTGTCATCTGATAGCAAAGCGCGAGGCGATGACTCAAAACAAGCACCAGCACCATGGAGACAGCCACGCCATACCTCTTCCTGGCCAGGAATCCTTCGGCCAATACCAGCAACGGAAAAAGACTCACATAACAAAAGAACTCCACGCCGATCGACCAGGCCGGAATGTTAATCGTATGATGGAACCCATCCAGGATGCCGGACACCATTAGGAAATTGGAAAGGAGAACGGCGGGATAAGCGTCCCCAACGTAAGAGGTCCCGTGCCTCCACAAGCTATAGAGAGGAATCGGGAGAAAAACCAATGTCGTTAGGTAATAGAGCGGTATGATCCTCGCCACCCGTGCCCAAAAATAGGACGGCCAGTGGAGCGAACCAGCGTGGGAAAGATAGACCCAATTGAGGATGAAACCGCTGAGGACAAAAAAGAGATCCACGGCGTATCCCGCCCAATGAACCATTCTGAAAATCCCCTCGGTCTGATTCCAGTAAAGATGCGCCAAAAATACGTTGAACGCGGCAATACCCCGCAGTCCAGCATGGGAATGAATCACCGGAACTGAGGTATTTAGATTGATGGCTCCCATCCGTTAAACGGGCGGAGAATCGCCGCGGAAGCACTCGCTGCGCAATGCAATTGGGGAATCGTGGGGATATTTGGATTCCTGAGGCGCCCAACCACCGGACCCATTCACCACTCCACCACTCCACCACTCCACTACTCCGTTCCCTCCCGTGGGTTACTTCGCCGGGTTGAACCAGATCGGCGAAGTGTAGGCGCGTTCGGTAACGGTCGTGCGTGTGCCGGGGAGTAGCTTCACGCCAAACCTTTTCACGTCGTATGCGGTCCAGCGCGGAGTGGGAATTTCGAGGACGCGCACGTAGTAGAAGGCGCGGAGTTTGGCGTCGAAGTCCGGGTCCTTCCACACGGCGATCAGTTCGGGAGCGCCGATCGTGTTGGTCCAGGTGGCATTCGCCAGGTCCACGGTAGTGCCGACACCCGGCAGTTTGCCATTCGCGTCCGGCTTGCGGTCGCCGCTCCACACCACGTCATGGACCTTTTCCTGCGACTCACCCTTCGCATCCATCCATCCTTTGATCACCTGGATCCGGTCGAGGTTTGCGCCCATCGGGTCCTTCATGGCGGCGACGAGAAAGGTCGGTGACTTTCCCGCGGGCGCGGGGCTCAGGTCGCCGCCCATCGGCACGCCTTTGGTGTAGCCGGCGACCGCGGGGCTGCGCGTCTCGGCATCGGCTTTTTCAAATTCCCAGCCGCCGAAGAAGCGCACGATCATCCGTGAGCCGGTGGTGGAATAGGTTTCCTTCCGCTGCATCGCGTCCCAGATGGCTTCGCGTGTGTTTTCCGTGGCCCAGACCGCGCCGTATCCGCCGGCGCAGACTTCCCAGTCCATGATCTTCACTCCGGTCTTGGGGTTGTTGACGAACGCGGCCTGCGAGCGCGCGGGGTTGGGCTCCTGCGGCACGGTTTTGCCAAAGAAATTGTCCTCCTCCATCGCGCTCAGGCCATTGTGGGCATCGCTGCCCGAGACGAGGCCGAACTTGTAGGGATTCACGCCGAGACTCGCTTCGAGCTTCAGCCCGTTTTTGTAAGCCGAACGCACATACTCACCCGCGAGCATGTCGTTCTTCTTCGCAATGCTTCCGTCGAGGTTGCCTTTGTCCCAGCGCTCGAAGTCGGCAAACTCGTCGTTAGGCGAGAGGAAAGGATGCGTTTCGCCGTCGCCTTTGGTCTGCGTGGCTTCGTAGAGCCGCTCCCACCGCGCGCGTGTTTCGGCATACTCGCGGTTCACGGGTTTGCCAAACTGCTCGACCGTCGGGAACATCAGCCCGCTGCTCAAGTTGCCGTTGTGCGCAATGGCCAGGACGCTGCCCCCGGTTTTCTTTTCGTACGCTTCCATCCATTTCCAAAGGTCGACGGGATTGTCGCTGCCGAAGGGCGGATAGACGGTGAAGGGCTCGACCTGCACGGCCTTGTCCCCGCCATCGCGGAAGACGACGTTGCGGTGGAGATTATTGCCGCCGGTGTTCGAGGTCCATTCGTAGCCGATGAACGCGGTGAATCGCCCCGGCTCATTGAACGTCTCCGCGGCGTCGATCGTCTCCTTCCACGCCCCCTTGTAGGCGCGCGTCCCCGGGAAATACATCAGGTCTTTCGGGAACGTGCCGTGCGAGAAAGCGACGATGATCTCCATCGCGGCCTCGGCCCCTTGGCCGGATTTGATCATGTCATACCACTTGCGCCCGGTGGGGTCGGCGAGCAGCTCCGGTTTGCCGGCAAATAGGTCGGGGAAAAAACCCATGTTGTCCGAGTGATCGGCGACGACGAGCCAGTCGAGCGGACGTGAAAGCTTCGCTGGCTGGCCGGTGGAGGAGATGACCTGCTCGCCACGCGCAAAACGATACGCATCCCGCGGGTTGAGCCGCGCGCCGAATGCGCCCGCATCCATCGAGAATGCGGTGTGCAGATGCTGGTCCCCAAAATACGGGCGCGTCGGGAAATTGCGATCCGCGTACGGAGAGTAGGGCCGCCTTTTGAAGGCGGCGCTGGCCTTTTCCTTGTCGAGTGTGCCGGCATCACTGGTCGCCGGTTCGTCCGCAGCGAGGGCGGTGAAGGAGATCGCGAACAGGGCCGCGATGGAGGTGGCAAGTGCTTTGGTTTTCATGGTGTTTGGGACAAGAGTTTTTGAAGTGGCTTCACCACATGGCGGCGGTGCGCTGGATGACCCAGAACATGGCAAAGCTGCCGATGGCATAGGGGGGAAGGATCGGCGCCCATTCCGGGAGGCGCAGGCGGCGCAGCTGGGCGATGACGCCGAGGGTGAGGACGACAAACGCGAGTTGGCCGGCCTCGACGCCAAGATTGAAAAAGAGCAGGGCGAGCGGGATGTCGCCGGGCGGCAAGCCGAGCTGGCTCAGCGCGCCGGCGAAGCCGAACCCGTGGAGCAATCCAAACGAACCCGCAACCAGCCACGGCGCGCGCTCGGTGAGCCCGCGGTCTCCGCGGCGGCTGCGCAGAATCTCCAACGCCACGAACACGATGCTCAGCGCCACGATCGCCTCGACCGGCGCCGACCGGACATGCACCACACCGAGCGTCGCAAGGGCCAGCGTGACGCTATGCGCGACAGTAAACGCCGTGATGGTTTTCACGAGCGGCCCGACGCCACGCACGATCAGCACGAGCGCGAGGACGAAGAGCAGGTGGTCGATGCCGAAAGCAATGTGCTCCACCCCGAGCATGAAATATCCCTTCGCTGCCAGCCGCGTGTCGTTCGCGTGAAAAATAAACGACGGCGCATCCGGCCGCAGCAGATGGGACACGACCCGGCCATCCTTCATCGCGATGCGCACGAGCACATCCACCATCGTGGCCGGCAACCCGTGCACCGTGACGTCCCAGCCATCGAGCCCGCCCGGCACCTGGATCGTCCAGCGTTTGACTTCCGCGCCGAAGGTCCGCTCCACGCGCGGCAGCGCCACGATCACCGCGTTCTTCGGCATCGACGGATGAATCGGCAGCACCCCGCGCGCGAGTTGCGCCGCCGTCGGCGCCGGGCAGCCGCACGGCATCGTCTTCGTCGCCTCGGGTCCTTCCGGGAGAACCGCTTGCTCGTGCGGAATTTCCTCGCCCGCCAGCGGAGTGCCGCCGAGCGACGGCACCTTCCAGAGCACATCAAATTCCCCCGCCGCGCGCTCCGTCAATTCGAGGTACGCAGGCCGCACCTCGTGGGCATTCGCACGCAGCGTGAGGACCAGCAGGAAAATGGGGAGCCAGCGTTTCATTGTTTCGCGGTCTTCGCTGGGGGCGCGGTGACCTTGCTGAGTGCCGCCTCATCGACCGCCACCGAGTACCTCGCGCGCAGCCGCTCGAAAACCTGCCGGTTCGCCGTGCGGCGCCGCTCGTCATGAAAATCGCGCAAGACCGCCTCGCGCACTGTTTCGAAATGCACCGGGCTGGCCGTCCCCCGCCCCTCGATGCGCACGAGATGCAGTCCATAAGTGGACGCCACGGGGCCCACCCACTCCGCCTCGCGCGCCGCCGGCAGGCGGTCGGCAAACTCGCTCCCAAACAAGGCCGCGACGTCCCGTGGGTCCTGTAGCGCAAACTCGAACCCATGGAGGAAGGCGTCGCCCAGCGTGTCTTCACTCGCACCTTTCCCCAGTGCCGCAAGCGCCTCCCGCGCCGCCGCGTCCACATCCGCGCCGCGCTTTTCCTGGCTGAAGTAAATGTGCCGGAAACTCACGTGCGCGGGCTGTGCGTAGCGGGCGGCATTGTCCGCAAAGAAGCGCCGTAGTGCCGCCTCGTCCGGTTCCGCCGCGCCGGAAATATCGTCCGTCAGAAACTCCATCTTCTGCGCCATGCGCCGGCGCACAATCGTGTCGTCGCGATCCAGCCCGATCGCCAGCGCTTCGCGATAGAGCACTTCCTCGCGGATGTGCGCCATCACGAGCCCACGCAGTTCGTCCTCATCAGGCGGTTGGCCGAATTGCCGTTGGTAGCCCGCGCGCAATCGTTCGATCACCTCCGCCGTCACCTCGATCCGCGGCGCGGCGTTACCAGCCGGCCGCTGCTTCGCCCGCCACGAAGCCAGCGCAAACAGCGTCGCGCCGATCAGAAGAAAATGGACCAACGGTTCCTTGAGCAGCTTCATCATAAATCCACAGTGTGTTTATCTGCCGTTCGATATGAGATAGACAACGTTATTCGAATGCGCGCGGCCGCTTTCTGAAACCGTCTCGGAGGGGCGGGAGAAGCTCCCGACAGCGCTAAACAGATTCGGGCGGCGTAGCTACGCCAGCAGCGCCTTGACGACTTTCCCTTCGACGTCAGTCAATCGGTACCGCCGCCCCTGGAATTTGTACGTCAGCCGCTCGTGATCGATGCCGAGGAGGTGCAGCACCGTCGCGTGGAAGTCATGCACGTGCACCCCGTCGCTCACCACGTTGTAGCCGAAGTCGTCCGTCTCGCCGTAGATCGTGCCGGGTTTCACGCCGCCGCCGGCCATCCACGCGGTGAAACATCGCGGATGATGATCGCGCCCGAAGTTTGCCTGGATTTTCCCCTGGCAATAATTCGTGCGGCCGAATTCGCCGCCCCACACCACGAGCGTGTCCTCGAGCAGGCCGCGCGCTTTCAAATCCTTGATCAGCGCCGCCGCCGGTTGGTCGGTCTCCTGGCAGAGTTTCGGCAAATTGCCGGGCAGTCCGCCGTGATGGTCCCAATCCTGATGGTAGAGCTGAATGAAGCGGACGCCTTTCTCCGCGAGCCGGCGGGCTTGCAGGCAGTTTGCCGCGAACGTGCCGGGGGTCTTCACGTCCGGGCCGTACGACTCGAGGGTGGCCGGCGTTTCGTCCGAAAAATCGGTCACCTCCGGGATGCTCGTCTGCATGCGGAACGCCATTTCGTACTGGTCGATGCGGCCCTGGATTTCCGCGTCGGGCGTGCCGGCGAACTGGTGCTCGTGCAGTTCGCGCAACCGGTCGAGCATGAGCCGGCGGCTGTCGGCGCTGACGCCCTCCGGGTTGCGCAGATACAGCACCGGATCCTTCGACGCGCGAAACTGCACGCCCTGGTGACGCGCCGGCAAAAAGCCGCTGCCCCACAAGTGCGAGCCGAGCGGCTGCCCGCCCTTGCCCTTGGTGACGAGCACGACAAACGAGGGCAGGTTCTCGTTCTCCTGCCCGAGCCCGTAGCTCAGCCAGGCGCCCATGCTGGGCCGGCCCGCAATCTGCGAGCCGGTCTGAAAAAAGGTGACGCCGGGCCCGTGATTGATCGCCTCGGTAAACATGGAGCGCACGATGCAAAGGTCGTCCGCGATGCCCGCGGTATGCGGCAGCAAGTCGCTGAACCACGCCCCCGCCTTGCCCTGCTGCGCAAACTTGAACGGCGACCCGACCATCGGGATCGACGATTGATTTCCCGACATGCCGGTCAGGCGCTGCCCGCCGCGCACGGAGTCCGGGAGCTGCTCGCCGTGCCGCTGGTTGAGGAGCGGTTTGTAATCGAAGAGGTCGAGCTGCGACGGACCACCGGACATGAACAGGTAGATGATCCGCTTCGCCTTCGGCGGAAAATGCGGCTGCCCGAGCACGCCGCGATCGACGGCCCCGCGCGCCGTGCGCGGCAGCATCTCCGCCAGGGCGATGCCGCCCAGGCCCATGCCGAAGCGGTTGAGAAACTGGCGGCGATTGAAGTGGAAGTGGGAGTTCATCGGGGAATCAACGTTTCACGACGCACGCATCGTGGTTCAAAAGAGCTTGCGCGAGCACCGCCGCGGCCGCCGCCTGCGGCGCGGGAATATCGCCCGGCGGCTTGGCATTCCCCACCTTGAGGAGCGCCGCCGCCTCCTCAGGCCGGTCCTGGAAGTAGGCGAGTTGCTCGCGGTACAGGCGGGTGGTGATCTCCATTTCACGCGCGTCGGGCGGACGGCTCAGGCATTGCAGGAAGCCCTGCCTGATCATCGCGGGCACATCGCCCTGCGCGTCGCGGTGCAACCTCGCGCCCAGCACGCGCGCGGCTTCGACGTACTGCGTGCCGTTCAGGAGAATGAGCGCCTGGAGCGGCGAGTCGGTGCGCTCACGTTTGGCCGTGCAGACCGCGCGGCGCGGCGCGTCGAACGCGATCATCGCCGGCGGCGGGCCGGTCCGGCGCCAGTTCGTGTAGATGCTCCGGCGATAAACCCCGTCGCCGCCGGTCGGCGCCGCCGGCTTGAAGGACTCGCTCATCTCGTACGGGTTCACCGGCGCGCCGCCGATCTTTTCGCTCAGCAGCCCGGCGGCCAGCAGCGCATTGTCGCGGATCATCTCCGCGCTGAGGCGGAAGCGCGGCCCGCGGGCGAGCAACTCGTTGTCGGGGTCGTCGGCCATCGTCTTCGCCTCCGCGATGCTCTGCTGGCGGTACGTCTTGCTCATCACGATGGTCTTGATGAGCGCTTTCGTGTTCCAGCCGCTTTGGATGAAACGCCCGGAAAGCCAGTCGAGCACTTCGGGATACACCGGCGGCGCACCCTGGCTGCCGAAGTCCTCCGCCGTCTTCACCAGTCCGCGCCCGAAGATGCTTTGCCAGAAACGGTTCACGAGCACCCGCGCGGTCAGGGGATGGCGTGGATCGGTGAGCCACTGCGCGAGACCGAGACGATTTTTCGGCGCGTTTTCGGGGAAAGGAGAAAGCGCCGCCGGCGTGCCCGGGCCCACCTCGTCGCGCCGCTGATCGTATTGCCCGCGAAACATCGTAAACGCCTTCAGCGGTTGTGGCAGCTCGCGCATGACCATGATTTCACCGGCCGATTCCATCGTTTTCGCCAACTCCCCGCGCGCGGCTTTCACCGCGGCAAGCTGCGTCGCGTATTCGGCATCCCCGGTCGCGAGAAAATAGCGCATCAGCTCCGGCGCGTTCCCCTTCTCCAGCACGGCGTTGGCAGCAGCGGCATCGCACGTCGCGAGCGCTTCGATGGGCGTCAGTTCGCGGCCGAAGACCCGGAATTCATCGATCGCCCCGCCCTTGAATCCGCGATCACGAAAGCGTTCGCCCAGGGTGATGTTGTCGCCTCCGCCGCCGGTGATTTCCCGCGTCAGCGCGTCCTTGACCACCTCGATCGGGGCGGGCCTTCCGTTGATGTAGAGCCGCAGCCCGGCGGCGCGGCTGCTGCCGTCGCTGCTCATCACGACGTGCGTCCATTCGTTCACCTTCAGCGCGTCCTGCGCGCGGATGGAGATGGCATTGCCCGGCCAGAAGTGGACGAGCGACCACTTCAGCCTGCCGTCCTCGATCAGCAACTCGTACCCGCGGCTCCCCGCGTCGGTCCAGGCCCTCGATCGGTGGAAGACGACAGCGCGCTCCTTCTTGTCCGGCGTCTTCAGCCAGAGCGAGACGCTGAACGGCTCGCTCCGGGAAAAATTTCCGGCGGCGAGATTGACCGGATCGTCGCCGGAAAATTCCACCGCATTGCCCACCCTCCCAGGCACCAGCTTGTTTTCACCGGCGAGAGACGCCGGTTGCTTGTCGTTCATCCAGTTCGCCAGCTTCCCTTTTTCCAGCGATTCGAAGCCGAAGCCCGCGATCTCGCCGGCGAGCTTTACCTCAGCCGGGCGCGACGCGAGCCAGGCCGCGAAGACGTCCTGCTGCCCGCCGGCCAGGGCGGCGAGCTTCTGCTCCTCCGCCTCGACTTTCGCAATCAGCGCCGCCAGACGCTCCTTCGCCGCGGCATCGCGCAGGGGCAGCGTGGGGGTCGGCGTGGAATTGGTGAAGAAGGAGTACAGCCCCGCCTCGTCGATGTTTTGGAACATCGAGAAGAACTGATAGTATTCCTTCTGCGTGATCGGGTCGTACTTGTGATCGTGACACCGCGCGCACTCGAAGGTGAGCCCGAGGAACGCCGTCGCGAAGGTCTGCACGCGATCGGCCACGTACTCCACGCGATATTCCTCCTCCACGCTGCCGCCCTCGTTTTCCTGCTGGTGCAGCCGGTTGAAGGCCGTCGCCAGAATTTGATCGTCTGTCGGATTCGGCAGCAGATCGCCCGCGAGTTGCCAGGTGATGAACTGGTCGAACGGCAGGTTCTCGTTGAACGCCCGGACCACCCAGTCGCGCCACGGCCAGACCATGCGATCCTGGTCTCTCTGAAAGCCGTAGCTGTCCGCGTAGCGGGCGATATCCAGCCAATCCACCGCCATGCGCTCGCCATAGCGGGGCGAGGCCAGCAGCCGGTCCACGAGCCGCTCGTACGCGTCCGGCGCCGCGTCCTGGACGAAGGACTCGACTTCCGCGGGCGCCGGCGGCAGCCCGGTGAGATCGAAGCTCACGCGGCGCGCAAGCGTCCGGCGGTCTGCCTCCCGTTGCGGCTTCAAGCCGCGCGCCACCAGCCCTTTCTCGACGAGCGCATCGATCCCCGGCGCGTCCGCCGGTGGCAGCGCGTTGAACGCCCAATGCTTCTCGTAGGCCGCGCCTTCCGCGATCCAGCGCTGGATCAGCGCCGCCTCCGCCGGCGTGATGGCCGGGAGCTTGGCCTTCGGCGGCGGCATCACCTCATCCTTGTCGCGGCTCAGCATGCGCACGACGGCATCGCTCGCCTCCGGCTTCCCGGGCACAATCGCGCGGACCCCATCGCGCTCCGAGACCGCCTCCTCGCGGATGTCGAGCCGCAGGCCCGAGTCGCGCTTGTTCTTATCCGGTCCGTGGCAGCGAAAGCATTTGTCCGAAAGAATCGGCCGAATATCGCGGTTGAAGCTCAACTTCTCCTCCCCCGCACGCAACGGCGCCAGCATGGCGAGCAAAACGATAAGAGCACGTAGCGGAGACATGGTTGGGATCAAGCGGGGTGGGTGGCGGATGGTGACTGAAGATACTAGATCTGCCGCCTTCGGCGAGGTTTGAGGTTTTGGGTTCTTCGTTCTTGGTTCTTCGTTCTTGGTTCTGGAGTCAGCGCTTCGCGGTGGCGGTTTCGATTTGAGCTAAAGCTCAAGCCACGTTCCTGGCGCATCGTTGGCGGGAGGGTTGCGCGCGGACGAGGCCGGATCGACCGACAAACGGGCGGGGGTGATACTGGATGGATGGAATATGGAAGATAGAAGATGGAAAAACGGGCTGCCCGCAGGCGGGGTGATACTAGATCGGGGGTATTTTTTGGGATTGCGGATTGGGGCTTGGGGGCGGCGGGTTGGGTCATTTTTGATGGGGCGGTGTGGAAATTGGGGGTGGAATCGACGGGCGAGAACGGAGATTGATGGGTCTGATGGGTCGGATGGGGCTTATGAGGCGGCTTTTTGTAGACTTCAGGGCAGCATCGGGTGGCGCGTGCGACCAATTCCGGCACCGCGCATACGATCGTGCTGAAATTTCAGCCAGCGCCGGGATCAGCCTTGAGGAGGCTCGGAAGGATGAGGGAAGTATCGATCTTCTTCCTGCTCTTTAGCGCTGGGCGGGATGGGGATGTTGGAAGTTGCTTCCTTCTTTGCTTCCTCCTCGCGCCTCATGTTTTGGATATCCATTTGGTGAAGCGCCTGCATGTGGAGCATCTTTTCCACGGTGAGGACGAAGCCTCCGCCTTCTGGCGGAGGGGGTGGAGGTGGAGCGGCGGCGGCCAGCTGGGCGTTATTGCCGTACTTCCGAGGGTGGAGCTTGGAGGCGATCCACTTGCGGTAGTTGACGCGCAGCTTGGCACGCTGGACGGCGACGGGGTTGAGGATGGTGCGCCCGTCATCGGTGACGATGAGGTCGTCGGAGGTGTCATCGACGATCTGGAAGCATTCGTCCATGAGGATCTCGACCTGTTCCTGCTTGGCGATGACGTACATTTCCCGGAAGTCGGGGTGGTCACGCAACCAGCGGAAGACGGTGGCGATGCCGGGCATGTCGGGAGCCTCGCAGATAGCGGCCAAGGCTTGCGGGGTGGTGGCGATGCGCGCGCAGAGGCGGGCGGCGATTTCGCCGTTGTAGCGCACTTTGCTCGCGGGTTTGGTTTTCGGTTGTTGTTGTTTGGGCGACGGAGTCGCCGAGTCGTTAGTGGTCATGACATGCGCTGCGCGCTTGGTCCGCGGTCCGCGTCAAGGAAATTCGACTTTTGGAAAGAAGGTGACCGCGAATTTACGCGAATGGACGCGAATGAAGAGATGGGACTGATGGGACGAATGGGAGCGATGGAGTAATGGAGTAATGGAGTAATGGAGTATTGGAGTATTGGAGTATTGGAGTATTGGAGTATTGAGGCGGGTGGGGTCGAGTTGGGCAGGCGAGGACGGAAGGGACAGAAAGGTCGATTGTGCGTTGCGGTGGAGCTATGCGGCTCGCAGATGGCCTTCGGCGGTCCTTTCCAATCTTTCGAGATTGTTTCGAAAATCGGATTTCAAAATTAAATGCCTGGCGGCACGGATTTTTGGTCCCTCCGTAGGACGACGGATTTTCATGGAACCAAATCCACCCCCACACCCGATAAACAAGGTACTGCCATGAAAATCGGAAATCCCATTAAAAATCGAATCAAGGTCTGCGAACGCCGTGGTCGTTACGTTGTGGAGACTGACACCATGGAGATTGTCACGCCGACGCTCCGCTCCGCCCGACGCCTCGGAGTCGTTTTGCGAAGGTTGATGGACGTGCCAACCACAAACCTTTCCTAAAGACTAGAGGCACGAACCGCCTGATGGTTCTTGGTATCAGTTGAATGTTTTCCGCCGAGAACACCCTCGTCTTCGCGAGGGCTCGCGGTGCGAGTTGTTTGCCAGACGCCTCCGCGCCTGCCCTTCGGGCTTCCCGGCTATCTCGTTCCACTCGGTTCGCTCCGCTCGGCTCTTCGTTCTTGGTTCTTCGTTGGTTGTTTGGAGATGGCGCTGCGCGGGGTGCGTTGGATTTGAGCTAAAGCTCAAGCCATTCCTGGCGTGGGTTTTGCGGAAAGTTTTGCCCTACGTTCCCTAAATCCGGGCCGGACGGGCGGGAACGAGGGAAACGAAGAACGAAGAACCAAGAACACCGATTATTTCCACCCCACCACTCCCGAAACCAGGACATTGATCCCCATATCGAGCACCGCGCAGAGATAGAGGACGATACCCGCGCGAAAAGCCAGGCGGCGCAGCCGCGGTTCATCGAGCACGGGCACCAACCCGGTGACCCCCAGCGATTGGATCAGCAACGCGGAATCGAGCATCGACCACAGCTTGTAGTTGAAACCACCGGTAAAAATCGAAACGACGAGAAAGAACACCTGGATGCCAATGAACGCGGTACATCGCGTCATCTCATCCGCGGCCGGAGATGGCGTGTCTGGAATCGGAAGTATTTTGGGACTGCCTTCGGTGTTCATGGCTAAATTCCCTATTGCCATCCGACCACTCCCGAAACCAGGACGTTGATCCCCATGTCGAGCACCGCGCAGAGATAGAGGACGATGCCCGCCCGAAAAGCCAGGCGGCGCAGCCGCGCTTCATCGAGCACGGGCACCAACCCCGTGACCCCGAGCGATTGGATGAGCAGCGCGGAATCGAGCATCGACCACAGCTTGTAATTAAAACCACCGGTGAAAATCGAAACGATCAGGAAAAAGACCTGGATGCCGATGAAGAGTTTGCAACGCATCATCTCGTAGGCAGCCGGGGGAGTCGGATTGGGGATCGCGGGAGGAGGATTCGCCGCGGGTTCGGGATTCATGGGGGAGGCGCTCATGCGCTTCATTGATGATGTTCCTGCGCCCAGATGAGAGCATAGGTAAATCCCAATCCCATTCCTTTCTGCAGCATGAACGTATCGTAGTCCCGGCTCTCGATGAATCCTGTGGAGAGCCGGCGAAGGGAATTCGACGTTCCGGCGAACTGCCCGATCGTCCTGTGCGGCGCCTTGTGCCCAGCGGACGGATGATTCAAAACATCGAGAGCCGCGTCGATCACATCGGCACAGCCAACCATCTTTCCCCGGAGCTCGGCCGCAATCGGGAACGATTGTCCGTCCCGCAATCCACTCGCATTGCGGGCCGCGATGTAACTCGGCAAAGTCGACTGCAAGTCGTCCCAGGCCCTGGCCAGCGCGTTGATCGCAGGCTGGTAGTGTGGATCCAGCCCAGCCTCGCGCAAGGCGATCGGCAGCGATGGGGTCTGGAGGGTGGCGCCCGCCATCAGCCGTTCCGGCGCGGTGACCCGGTTGAACTGCCCCACGAATCCGCTGAAATCCTCATGCCCGTAGGCGGCGGCCGCCACGGAGCGCAGCGTCTCACCACTCTGCACCACAACCGACGGCGCAGCCGGCGCCCGCACCTCCGCCACCTCGACCTTCGGCAACGGTGGAACGGCCTCGGTCTGCGGCTTTCGCTGACACCCCGTCGCGAAGATGACCGCCACGGCAACAATCGTGAGACGCATGGGATTACAGATGATCAATTTGCAAGGGATACGTAACCCTCCGGGGAATCTTTCAAAATGTCATCCTGGGGACCAAAAAAAGACAGAGATGAAGACCGCAGATTACGCTGATGGACCCAGCGCGGCAAAGCCGCAACCAAAGGAGGTAGGCCCAGCGAATCACGCGAATCAGGACGCCAATCCACCGCCGCCATCCACCGCCAAAACGGCAGGAAACCGCGGCTCGCCCGAAGTCACCGGCCGCCGCCAGCACCTTAGCCGCCATCTCGGAGGACGCAGAGGAGAGTGAGAGGGCCGCGGCTCGCCCGAAGCCACCGGCCACCACCAGCACCTCAATCGCCTCCTCGGAGGGATGCGCTTCGCGCGGCAAAGAAAAAATCCTCGCAGAAAAACAAGAATTCGGGGAATTGCAGTGCAGATGAAAGACGCTCACCGTTCAGGTAACGTGGAGATATTGCGCAAGCTTCCTTATCTGCGCTATCTGCGTAATCTGCGGTTCCTATCGTCGCTTTCAGGATTACTTCGGCGTCGTGTATTCGAGAAGCGATCCCTCGGCTGACGCGTCCACGATCGCGATCTTGAATTTCTTTCCGGCCGGCGTGACCGCATCGACCTGGCGGTTGAGCCCGACTTGCAAGATGGACACCGGCCTGCCGTTGTTGTGAATGGCGAATTTTGTCGCCGAGAGCCACGTGTGGCCTGAAGGGTCAAAGACGGGGATAATGAGGCCATCCACGCCCGGAATGACCGCGGTCTTCCGTGTGATCAGCGAGTTCTTCGTCGCACTGGGTTTGAGCGTGACAGCCACAGGTCCAGCCGTCCCCGGATACTTCTTCACGTCCCCTTCGTGATTGGGCGCCGCGACGTAGATCTTCACGCATTCCTCGGCGGGCTGGCATTTGTGCTGCCCGTCCGCCGCGTCGAGTTTGGCCACCTCAAAGGCGCCGGATTTCAACACCGCGACGACTTCCGCGTTGGCCACCGGTTGGCCTTTGTCATTGGTCACCTTGACGACGATATTCTCCGCAAAGCTCGTGGCGGAGATGCTGAGGGTGAGAAGGAGGAGGAAGAAGAAGGATTTCATAGTCAATGAAGGGGAACGGGAGACTGGACCGTTTCCATAGTGATCCCGAGGGAGAAGAAGAGCAACCGGGGAACCTTCCACGGCTATGACCAAAGCCCAGGGTCCTCTTTGCGAAAGGAGCGGGTTACTTTTGGACCGCCATGGGGAGCGGCGTGAGAGGGGGATCGTAAACCAGTTCGGCGATCTTCTCGATGGAGAGGTGGAAACTTCCGAGGAGTGCGCTGCGGGCGCTGAGTTCACGATCTTTCCAGGTAAACTCGTCGAGATTGATGGTGGAACCGTCGAGCAAGCGGAGGCGTGCGATCACGGGCTGCACCTGCGGGCCCCCTCCGAAATCCATTGCGACGATCTTTTCCGCGGGAAGTTCCAGCGGCCCCAGATCGCTTTCGAAAATCCATTTACCGTCGCGTAGTTCCCGGGGGGTGCCTGGGAGCACGTCGCCGTTGGCCAGCCCCGTGGTGGCGGTGCCCGCCTTGCCGGGCGAAGGCAGGTCGCCATTCCACGGCCCGATCCATAAACTCGAAAAGACATCCGGCGTACTGCCCGAGGGGATCGGCCGCAGTTGCAGCGCGTATTCTGCTTTCGTGAGCCGCTCTTCAGCCACGTCCCCCAGTGGATCACACGCCGGCCGTTGATCACCACGTCGCTCGACCCCGTCCTGAGGTCCACGAAGAGTCGAAAGCTCAACCGCGAAGTCGTCTCCGGCACTTTGCCGGCGAGAGACAGCTTGTGCGAGTCGGGCTGGAGCGCACCGGCGGGAGCGGTCACGCCCACGTAAAGCTCCGTGTGCGAAGAGGAGATCCAAAGGGCAGGCATGCCCTTTCCACCCGCGATGGTCGCATGGAGATCCGTGCTGCCGCCCTCTGGACTGATGGTATCAAACCGGACCTCAAATCGCTCCAGTGCAGGATCGATGCGGCGTTGCAGTCCGGCGGCGTCGTTGTCTCCAAAGATTCTCTGGCGCCCCGCCTGGCGACGAATGTAGTTGCCCGCGAAAGCGAGCCACGGATCGGGGTTGTTGTCTCGCTCATTGTTGGAACTGCGGTACGGGTACTCCGGCTCTTGCATCCAGGCCGCCGGCTCACATCCTCCGTCGAGAGCCTGGAACCCTGGGTTCGGGTAGAGGCGCCAAAGCAGGCCGCTCTCCAGCACGACCGGTCCGATTTGCTCGTGCTCGAATTTCAACTGCCGCCCGTCGTAGCTCATGATCTTTCCCCGCCATGACTGGCCGTCGCGCAATTCCATGGTTGCAGATTCCTTGCGCGGCGGATTTTCCGGTGGCCGGGACAGCCGGACTCCGGCGATACGCCCGGGCTGGATTTCCAAATCCTGACCGTGCGTCGTCCGCCAATGCAGTGGACCTTTGGAAACCGCGGAGATGGCGTGTCCCGCCAACTCATCGCCATTTTTGAAGATCAGGAGTTGCTCCGGCCCCGGGGATTTTGCCGCCGGCGGCTCCGGAAATATCATCACCTTCACGGCGCTGACCGGGAATTCCACAGCCGGAGAAAAGCCGGCGGCGCAACGCACTTTGCCCTCGTGGACTTGCAGGTCGCGCACACTAAATTCGCCCTGATTGCGGTCGAGAATCACCTTGGCGCTCGCGCCCGCGACGGAGTCCGCAGCCGGTGAGAAAAGCACGAAGGCGCCCTCTTTGCGGACCTGCGGCTGGCCGGAGAAAACCAATTCCTTTCCGGAAATCCTTTCGAGTTTCCCCGGAATCGAGACCCCGTCGCCGGTGCAGAAGCGGTCAGTATGGTCATCGGCTGCGGCGCGGCCGGCGATCACGCCGTCCCATGGCCGGACCGACAGGCGATTGAGCTTCAAGCGGACTGGATCGCGCCACGCCGTGTGGTCGAGACAAAGGCCGCAGATCTCCCGCTCCGGCCGGCGTTTTCCCTGCCTCTCGCGCACAAAGCTCCAATCGGCCACCGGCCGGCCGTTGCGGACGACGATCAAACGTTCGCCCGGTCCATCGTAGAATAACTGGTAACGCACCGGGCCCTTTTCCACCTGCGCCTCCGGAGGCAACGGAATCCGCTCGCGGTCAACGCGGTTTTTGATCAAGGCCTTGCGCGCGATTTCCTTTTTTCCGAAGCACACATTAATGTCGTCGAAACTCGTCGGGTTGGGCCGCGCTGAATATTCCTCCAGCCAAAGGCGCGTGCCTTCTTCGCCGTCCTCCGGTAACTCCAGGCCCACTTCAAAGCGTTTCGGCGGCTCCAGCCATCGTCCGACCCACGAGGCGCCGCGGAAACGAACGGTTCCCGCTTCAGCCGCGGGGGAAACGTAGGAGGGGATCCACCCTTCCATGTCCATTGCCGATCCCGAGCAGCCAAAGCCCGGCCCCGGGAGGGGCGCGAAATACAACCATTCGACCTGCCGCCGGGGCACCGTTAGGCTCGTCCCATCGTCGAGTTGCAACGTGAAGGTTTGCCCATCCGCACTGCGGATGGCGCCGAAGAGCCAGTCTCCGCCGGCCAGCTTCAACGTCGCCGGCACGTCGCCATTTTTAGCTTTTGCGGCCGCTGCCGCCGCGGGCGCAGGCGCAGGCGGGGAGAAGAAGGGCGATTCCGCATCCGACGGGCCGTCGGCCAACACGATGCGGCGCACCGTCTGGCGAGGGAACTGGATCAATTCCCGCGTATCCGGTCGTTGCCAGATGACCTTCTCCTGATTCACTTCCACCAATCTCCCCGCGAGATGCCGGTCCCCGGCAAAGAACAACAGGTGCGGATAGCTCGAGCGCGCTTTGGCCGGATCGCGGATGCGCTCATACCATGGATCGAGATCGGGAAAGACGGTTTCGTTCCCGAAAAAATTGAAATCGCGCAGCCACATTTCCTGGGCACGCGATCCCGCGATCAAACAAAGCGCGGCGGTGGCGATGACCCACCCACGCAAGTTCCGGCAAATGGCGGGATGGCGTTTGGGGCGAAGAGGAGTTGGACGCTGATGGCTGAAGGAGTGGCATCGGCTTGGTGGCAGCCACGAACGAAGCAAGCCGGGTTTCATGCCGCGGACATACCACAGCTGTAGTGACTCCGTCAAGTGCGGCACTTGACGTCACCGGAAGCGGGGAAGGCATTGCGCAGATTCGTTCCTCGAATCACCTTGACGTCATTCCAATATAATGGACACTCGCGTCCATCCAAAGAGATCCCATGGCCAACGTGAACCATCGAATCGGAAAGTGCGTGCTCCAGTTGCGCACGACCCAGGGTCTCTCGCTGGATGCGCTGGCCGCCAAGAGCGGCGTGAGCCGGTCGATGATTTCCCTGATCGAGCGCGGAAAGAGCAGTCCCACGGCCGAAGTGCTCGAGAAACTCGCGGCGGGCCTGGGCGTGACGCTGGCCTCGCTGTTTGACGCTCCCACGGAGACACCGGCGCCAGGCGAGCCGGTGGCGCGGCACGTTGACCAACCGGAGTGGAAAGACCCCGGTTCAGGTTATGTTCGGCGCAGTGTCTCGCCGCCGGGCGTGCCGCAGCCCATGCAGATCGTGGAGGTGCATTTTCCTCCCGGCGAACGTGTGGCTTTCGAAAGCCACGGACGCGAAATGCGGGTGTATCAGCAGATCTGGATGCTCAAAGGGGCCATGGATATCACCGTAGGGAAGAAGCGTCACCGATTGCAGGAAGGCGATTGCCTGGCGATGGAACTCGACGGTCCGACCCTCTTTCACAACCCGACGCGAAAGGCCGCGCGCTACGCGGTCGTGATCACCACGGAAAGGCTCGCCAAGCGATGAATGCCACCCGGCCTCCTATTCGACGGCTGTCCGCCATGGATGACGCCGCCATCCAGGCGCTCACCGACGTGCTGATGGACTGCGTCGAAGGTGGAGCGTCCGTCAGTTTCATGCACCCGCTGACCCGCGAACGAGCGTCCGCATTCTGGCACCGTGTGGCGCAAGGTGTGGCGGCGGGTGAACGCGCGGTGCTCATCGCCGAAGATGGCCACGGATTGTGCGGATGTGTGCAGTTAGCCTTCGACCTTCCGGAAAACCAGCCACACCGCGCGGATGTATCGAAGATGCTGGTGCATCGCCGGGCGCGCCGGCAGGGCCTCGGAGCCGCGCTCATGCAGGCCGCCGAGGCGACCGCGCGCGAATGCGGCAGGACATTGCTCGTGCTCGACGCCGTCACCGCCGGCGACGCGGCCCGGCTGTACGAGCGGCTGGGCTGGGTGCGTGTGGGCGACATTCCGAACTACGCGTTGTTCCCGAAAGGCGGCCTGTGCAGCACGACCGTGTATTATCGCGATCTCGCCCATGCGGGTGGATGAAGCGACTGTCACCTCAAGAAACTATGTTTGATCACATCGGTATTTTCGTTTCGGACTCCTCGCGGAGCATTGCTTTTTACGAGCGTTGCCTTGCGCCGCTTGGCATTTCCATCGCTCAGCGCCAACCGGCCTTCGACGCTGCCATTTTTTCCGGGGCATCAGAGTTTCCATTTCTTTGGGTCGGTCCCGCCCGGGGCGACTATCACGGCCAGGCACTTTCGCCCTCCGTGCATCGCCCCCTGCATCTTGCCTTTATCGCTCCGAGCCGGCAGGCAGTGGACGAGTTTCACGCCTTCGGCCTGGCGCATGGCGGCACGGATAACGGTGTCCCCGAGGACTGTGGCAACGGATACTATGCGGCCTACCTCCTCGATCCCGACGGCAATAACATCGAAGCTGGAATCAGGATCGAGGCAGAAAATAACGCGCCATGAAAATCACTGAATTCGCATTTGTGGGTCATCCGGTTTCGAGTCTGCAGCGTTCCCGGAAATTTTACGAAGAGGTGCTGCGGCTTCCCCCACCGCGTGCCCTTGATGGAAAGCTGGATGCCGACAGAGGCATGTTGGAATACGAGATCGGCCCACATACCCTGGCGATCACAACCGCATGGACTGACGGGAAGCGACCGGAAGAGCCGAGCCCCGGATTGGTGCTCGAAGTGGAAGATTTTCAGGAGGCGATCGAGCACATCAAAGCCCAAGGGGTTGAATTTGAGTTGGGGCCATTTGAAGGCCCCGGTTGTTCCGTCGCCGTGATTGTTGATCCTGATGGCAACAAGATTGGTATTCACAAACGAAAACTAAAAAGAGCCTGACAAGGCCCTGCACTCTCACTGCGCAGGCGGTCACGCTGCGCGCTCGCTGAGCGTGGGGTCGTCGTCCTCGATCCAGCTATGACCATCATACAATGCGAATATGACAGGCACGCGACGGAGATCCTCTCGATTTTCAACGAGGCGATCGTCAACTCCACTGCTCTTTACGACTACAAGCCTCGCACCGCGGAGATGATGCAGGCCTGGTTCGAGGCGAAAGCGCGCGGGAACTTTCCCGTGATTGGCGCGCAGGGAGAGGGCGGTGAGTTGATGGGATTTGCCAGCTTCGGCACTTTCCGGGCATGGCCGGCCTACAAGTATTCGGTCGAGCACTCGGTTTACGTCGACGCGCGCTTTCGCGGCCGGGGTGTCGGACGCCGTCTTATGGAGGAGCTCATCGAGGCGGCACGCGGGCGGGATTGCCATGTGCTCATCGGAGGGATTGATGCGACGAACACGCCGAGTCTCGCGCTGCACGAGCGACTGGGGTTCACGCATTGCGGCACCCTCCGCCAGGTGGGATTCAAGTTTGGCCGCTGGCTTGATTTGTCATTCTATCAATTGATTCTGGCCACACCTTTGCAACCCGCCGACGGATAACGGCTGCCCATGCGCGGCCGCGCCCAGGAGTCTGTTGAAATATCCACGAGCCCCGCGCATTCCGAGCCCATGAACTACTTCGCTCACCAGACCGCCGCCCAGCGTTATGCGCAGAGCAGGCCTTACTTTCACCCGCTGGTCATGGAGCGGATTGGCGCCGTTCTCCATTTGGAACGCCCGCTGCGCCTGGCTCTCGATGTGGCTTGTGGCACCGGCCAATCCGCTCTCGCGCTCACCACGCTCGCCGACTCGGTCCTCGCCACAGACATCTCCCCGAGCATGCTCGCCCAGGCGCCTCCGCACGAACGCATCCGCTATCTCGAGGCTCCGGCCGAGCATTTGCCCTTGGAGAACACCAGCGTCGATTTGATCACCGTTTCCCTGGCCTTTCATTGGTTCGATCGCTCCCGGTTTCTGGCCGAGGCGCGGCGCGTCCTGCGGTCCGATGGGGCACTCGTCATTTACAGCAACGGCTTTTACGGCCAGATGCGCGAAAATCCGGCGTTCGCCCGCTGGAACCGTGAAAGCTATCTCCCTCGATATCCCATCCCGCCGCGCAACGACCAGCCCTTCACCGATGAGATTGCCCAGGAGAGTGGGTTTCGCTTTCTCAGCCGCGAGCGCTACACCAACGAGATCTCCTTTTCGCCCGACGAACTCGCCCACTACCTTGTAACGCAGAGCAACGTCATCGCCGCCGTGGAGCAGGGCAGCGAGTCGCTTTCCGCCGTTCAAGCCTGGCTGCTCGAAACTATGACGCCGCTGTTTGCCAACCCGAAGGCGACCTTTCTGTTCGGCGGTGAGATCTGGTTCCTGCGACCGTCGCCCAATCCTGTGCTGCAGGCCCCATGAAAGTAACCTATTACCTGGACGTCATTTCCTCGTGGTGCCATTGGGCCGAGCCGGTCTGGGCGGAACTCCAGCAGCGCCATGCCCAGGACGTCGGGTTTGGCTGGAAAATCGCGCTGATGGATGCCAGTGGAATGCCCGTTTCCCGCGAACAGCTCGAATGGTTCTACCGCCGCAGCGGAACGATGATGCGGTCTTCCTACCAGCTGAACTCCGGCTGGTATGACCCCGCCGTCTCCGAGTATCTCGCGCCCAATGCCGTCGCCGAGGCCGCGCGCGACCTTGGAGTGACAGACGACTCCGTGCGCCTCGCCATTGCGGAGGCCGCGGTATTGCATGGAAAGCGCGTGGGCGATTGGGACATCTCCGCCCGCATCGCCGGCGAAACCTCGGGCTTGCATGAGAAAGAGTTGCTGAACCTCGCGCAATCGCCCGAAATTGACGCGCGATTGCGGGCCACCACTCGCGAATTCCATGCGTTGGGCATCACGCAGCGCCCGGCCTTCCGCCTGGAAAACGCGCTCGGCGATCAGGCCATTTTTTCGGGCATCGTTTCTCTTCCCGCCATCACGGCGACAGTGGAGGCGATGCTCGCGGATGAGGCGATGGCCCGGGCGTACGCGGTCGACCACGGGACTCCGCCGGCGTGAGTGGAGGCATTAAACGCAGAGACCCGGCGGGGCAGAGACGCAAGAGGGGGAGAGGGGGAGACAAGGAGACAAGGAGACAAGGAGACAGGTTGTCAGCTGGCGGTTGCGGGTCTCAACGAGGCCGGAGGTGAGGAACGGGCCGGTTGGTAGTTGAGAGTTGATGGTTGATAGCGGCCGAGGAATGCCACCGCTCTGCGAGGACGAAGGACGAGGACGAGGCTCCGCGCACGCAGACGCCCCCTCCGTGCGAAGCGGAGATTCGCTCCTTGGTGCGTTCCCAAATCGGAGTTTGGGAACGAGAGAAGTTGGGCGCTTCGCGCGTTTGTTTTTCCCATGGCCCGGCTCGCCCGAAGTCACCTACCACCTCCAGCACCTCAACCGCCACCTCGGCGGAGCGACGCCATCCACCCAGGTCCGTTCGTCGGATTCGAAATGCGTGCCGATCAATTTTCAAACACTCCCTGGAACCTCCCCCCTTTGGCGCGGATCCTTTTCCCTACTTCTCGTTCTTCGAGGGCACCGGCCGAGGCGCCGGTTCGCTGGCGTCGCGTTTCACGTCCGCGAGCCAGGACTGAAATTGACGGTCGAGCCGGGCCACATCGGCGGCACGTTCGGTCGCGAGGTTGCGCGACTCCGTGGGATCGTGACCGAGATCGTACAATTCCCACGGTTTGGCCGCCGCCGGACGCACGATCTTGAGAGGGCCTTCCCGCAGAGCGGCGGAAGTACCATACGTAAAAACCAATCGCTCGTGCGGAGACTTCGCGCTGCTCCCCAAGGCGGCGAGCGGATCGCGGCCATCGAGAATGCGTTCTTCATCTGCTTTCGCGCTGGAAGCAGCCAGGCAGAGGGGGAGGATGTCGAGATGGCTCAGGAGCTCGTGGCACTCGGTGTTCGGTTTGATCCTCCCGGGCCACCGGAAAATGGCGGGCACGCGAATGCCGCCTTCATACAAGGACGGAGCGCCGTCGCGAAACGGAGCGTTCGACGCGACGCCCAGGCCATGCGTGGGCCGCAGGATCGCGCCCATGTCGGAGATGAAGATCACCAGCGTATTGTCGCGCTGGCCCGCGGCATCGAGCGCGTCGAGCACCCGGCCCACGGCGTCATCGAGCGCCGTGAGGAGCGCGAGGTAGCGGTGCTTCTCGGTATGGTCATCGGCGGGCCAGCCGTACCGCTCGAGATACTCGCCGGGCACCTGCCACTCCGGTTTCTCGCCGGGCCCGGTATTCGCTTCGCTGACGTAATGCGGGGCGTTGAACGGAAGATAGATGAAGAACGGCTGGCCCGACGTGCGCTTGATGGACTCACAAGCGGCGTCGGCAAAGACATCCGTACTGTAGCCGTCGACATGGTGCCGCTCGGTGCCGAGGAACATGTCGTATTCGCCGTGGTAGGTGTGCTTGAAGTAATGAATGTTCCCCGAGCGGAAGCCGAGGAACTCATCGAAGCCGCGCTCGGTCGGCCGGCTGCCGGGCGCGAAGCCGATGTTCCATTTGCCGAAGCACGCAGTCTTGTATCCGGCGTCCTTTAGATACTGTGGAATGATGCGCTCGCGGTGCGGCAGGCCGATGCCGGTCCAATTCTCCGTGGTAGCAAGTTGATGGGTCAGGCCGTTTCGCATGGGCTGCCGGCCGGTGAGGAGTGCGCCGCGCGACACCGTGCAGGTCGATGAAACCACGTAAAAACCCGTGCAACGAACACCCTCGCGCGCGAGCTGATCGAGACGCGGCGACTTGATCTCCTTGTTGCCATAGCAGCCGAGATCGCCGTAGCCGAGGTTGTCGGCATAGATGAGCACGATGTTCGGTTTCGTGCCGGCGCCGCACGCGCCGGCGCCGAGCGCAAAGTGAGCGAGCAGAATGAGGAGCGCGGCTTTCATGCGACGGCGGGGCGGGGTGAGGCGAAAGGACGCCACGCCGTCTGCCGGAGTCAAGCTCTCCTGGCTCAAGGCGCCGCTTTCACCGCGACTTCCACCACACAACGGAATCCGATTTCCTCCGACCGCGTGGCCGGCGGAGCGGCGCAGCGGTCCCTCGGCTCCAAACCCAAACCACCGCGGGCGATGCGCAACTCCTTCGCGTCGTCCAACCAATCCTCGCACCATTCCCGCGCGTCGCGGCTCAAATCGTAGAGCCCGGCAGGCAACGGCGCCCGGCGCACATACGCATGCAGGGGTGCCTTGATCAAACGCATCCCGAAATGCTGCCTTTCCTGCACGACTTCCTCGGTTCCGCGGACCCTGTCGTGAGGAGTTCTCCCGAGCTCGGCCTCCACGCCCACCGCCCGGCTCCATTCCTCATCCGTGGGCAGGCGGTACGTTCGCCCTTCATTCCTGCCCAGCCACTGGCAAAACGCCCGTGCATCGTCCCAACTCACCTTCACCACCGGGTCCTCCCCGGACAGCGTGGAATCTGAGCTCTCCCATTGCCCATCCACACCGCCCACGCTCCGCGCATACGCCCGGTAATCTTTGACCCGGGTCTTCCACCGGCAGAAGAGCACGTCCGTCCCCGGCACCGGGACAAACTGCATGCCCAGGCTGTTGGTGAACGGTTCGCCCTTTCGTGGCCCGGGACCCGCCGGGCCCGCCTTCATTGCCCCTGAGTTCCACCTCAATACCACCCAGACACCCACGATGATTCCCACCAATACCGCGAGCAGAATCACTCGCCGGCGAGTCGGAGACGAAAGCAGCGGTGTCATAGGAACGATGAAGTTGAACGTTTTGGGAGAAATTGGAAGTCACCTCCTGGCACACCAACCTGTCACCCTGTCACCCTGTCACCCTGTCACCCTGTCACCCTGTCACCTTGTCCCGATTCCCATCGCGGGTCGCAGGGGTCCGTTCTTTCGACACTGTCGGAGCCCGCGCCTTTTCACCTTGGTCGACTGTCAATGGCAAGAACTCACCCTTGGCCGCCCATCCGGACTGCCGCCCTACGGCGCGATGATTTCCTTCGCCCAAACCGTGACCACCCCGTCCTGCGCTCGACGAGCTTCACTGACCAGATAGGGACGCGAGTTATCGCGAACCAGCCGCGCCTTCTCCGCGGGCGGTATGGAACCCGCGGGATACTCGACGATGACGCGCGGCGACTGGTCGTCGGGCTTGTTGGCGTCGCGCAGAACCACGCGGTTCGTGCCGGAGGCCGTGACGCGGAATTCACCGCGGAGATACAATCGTTCGCTCACGCCCCCCTTATCGGCGATGAGCGCGATTTCTTGGAGCGAGACAGTGCGGGAGGGAGGGGCCTTCCCCGGCCCATAGGTCGGCCAGCTCGTGGCGGGAACGTCGATGGCGGGTGAGGAGGCCGGGCTTTTCGGGGTGGACGCTTTGTCATTGCTGGCTGTGGCAGGAGAGACTCCAGGCGCAGGCGCAGACGTTGCGGGTGTCGGCGGCGCCACGGGGATCGGGCTGGCCCGGGCGAGGATTTGCTTCGCCGGAGCAGGCGATGAATCGACGACGACGGGGCGCGGGGTTGCCGCCAGCGGTGCCGGCCGAACGAAATAGTGGTCCTGAAAAAGATTGCCGTAGGTGAACGGCTGCTGCCTTCGTTCCGTCTCGGTGTAGACGCGCCGCCCTACGACCCGCAGCACTTCCTCCACCCTTCCCGGCTTCACCATTTCTTCGACCAGGACCCGTGAGTAATACGACGCCTGATCGTCGGCGAGCGATACGGTGCCGTGCTTCGTGGCAAAGCAGACCAACGTCTCCGGCACATCCACATGTTGCTCATTGAGGCCCTTGGCGCGTGCGCTGTCCTTGGCCTTTGGTTCCCCAGGCAATAGATCGCCCGGATTGCGGCAGGCGTCCAGAATCACCACCCGCAGGCGCGAGTCCGTCTTGTCCAACGTCTCCAGGATGGAATCCAAAGAAATCGCCTGCCGTTTGGCCTGCGCCTCATACTGCGCGTCGTAGTTGACCGGCAGCAGGTAGTTGGTCCCGCCAATTTGGGCGCCATGGCCCGAGTAGTAGAGATACGCCTCGCCCCCGCGATCGAGATTGCGGGCAAACCCGGCAAGGGCCGCGTCCATCTGGTCGGAGTTCAAATCCAGGAGCGGTTTTCCGCCGTGGAGGGTGACACCGATCTTTTGGAAGACCGCCGCCATGGCTTCGGCGTCATGCTTGCAGGCATCCAGGCGTTGCAGGGACTTATAGCGACTGTTTCCGATGACCAGGGCGACGCGCGGTCCTGTTTCGCCTGGCGCGAAGCCAACGCCAGATGCTTCCGCAGAAGCGCGCGCTGCTCCCTTCGCGATTGGCTCACGTTTGCAGCCCGCCACCAACGGCAGAGCGGCGGCGAGAATGGCGATGAACAGGCGGAGGCGTAACCGATTCATGGACTCCTACATTTACCATGAGGGACAGAAAGCGGAAGGCGGGATTTCGCAGTGCTAGTATCGACACTGCAGGAGCACGCGCCTTTTCATCTTGGCCGACTGTCGAAAGTAACTGACCCCTGGCCGCCCACACTATTTCCTTGGGACGTCCATCGGGCAATCATGTTCTTGTTGCGGAAACCGTCCGAACGCCGCTTCATCATGCATCACGCATGAAGTCGAGCCGGCCGATCAAAGTCAAAACGCTGGAGGAAGCGCTGGAGTTTGTCTTGAAGGTGAAGACGTGCCTCATTTTTGGCTCGAAGACTTCAGACCTTCCTTGCCTGTGGGATGTGGTCGATCTGCCGCATCGATCCGGTGGGACGACGAAATGGGGCGCAAAGCTGGAGGCTATCTGGGCGTGGAAGAATGAACTGCCCGCGCAGTTCCCGGACGAGATTTTCTACGGCAAGCTACCAGGTGGACTCGCCGTGCTCATGTGCCTGAAGCATCTCCGGCAGGAGCACTATCCCGCGCATCACCGCCCGGTTTCCACATGCAGTGCGCTGGCCCGCCGCGCCTATGAGCTGATTCGCCACGAGCCGCAAACGACCGCCGAGGTGCGCCGGGCGCTCTCGCCCTCTGGCGAAATCAGCAAGAGCAAGATCGAGGGGGCACTGGTGGAACTGCAGGTGACGCTCAACATCGTGCGATCCAATGCGCCCAACGTGAAGAAGGACACCTGGCTGCGCTTTGCCGAGCAGTATGCGAAGTGCGTAGCTGCCGCCTGACCGCATGTTCACCATCATTCCGTCCGATGGAGCATGTGCACCGATGACGGGTGGGATGCGTCGTAGGGGTCAGTTTACTTTCGACACTGCAGGAGCCCGCGCCTTTTCACCTTGGCCGACTGTCAAAAGTAACCGACTCGTCAGCCCCGTGTATTTCATTTCCCCTCCGTGCTCAAAGCTCCTAAAGCTTGCAAAGCCTCGCTGGGGCGGTAACCTACCGATTCACGATTGATCTCACCCTTAACACAATGACTGAAAAGGAAATCCTTCAGAAAAGGGTGCAAGAACTGGAAGCAGAGATTGAGGGTATCAAGCGCCAAAGCACCCAATACTTGCAGAACGTGGCCCACCAACTGACAGCACCACTCGGCGCCATCAAATGGAGTATCGAAGCCATAAAAGATGAGGAAGTTCCTGCAACGAAAAAGCAAAAGCTCCTCAGTTCGGTCTATTCGCAGGCCACAATTTTAGTGCATCTAATCAAGAACTTCGCCTTGATGTCCAATCTCGAGGCAGACCATGAACTTGGCGAATTTCGAGACACTCCAGACAAGGTCGATATTTTCAGGCTGTGCATCAATTTGGCGAATGATTTCCAACCGCAAGCCATGGAAACGGACAAAAAGATTGAGGTAAGCGAAGATTCGTTCATAAAGACAATAGGCGTCAATCAGTTGATGATCGTAAAAAATTTGGTGGCTCAGGCATTGTCCAACCTATTGGAAAACGCTGTGAAATACGCCGACGCCGGCTCGGTAATTTCAGTGTATGCGAGTCGTGGTGAAATGCTTGGTATTACTGTCAAGAGTGCTGGGATTCCATTGCGGCAAGAAGACATTCCTTCGCTCACAAACAGGGGATACCGTGGAAAGGCAGCACGTGAAAAGGTTCCGGCTGGTACAGGAATAGGGCTATATCTAGCGGAACGGATTATGAAATTGCATGGTGGCCGTATCGATGTTGTGTCTGACGGACGCACCTCGCTTTTCACTCTTTGTTTTCCATGGAACCGCGCAGTAAAATGACAATCCTGTTCGTAGATGACGAACCGTCGCTCAGCGAGGCTCTCCAAGCCAAACTGGAGTCTCGAGGGTTCAGGTGTGTATCGCGTCGCGACATGACCTCAGCACTCAACTACATCGCAGAGCAATCCATTGACGCACTCGTTACCGATATCATGATGCCAGCCGGCGAGGATTTTCCCGAAATCGACTCCTCTGAGACAGGATTTCATTTCGTGAGGAAGGTGCGCAAGGATTTTCCGAGCATTGGTGTGGTCTGTTTATCCGTGATTGGCGATCAATCGAAAATTAATGAACTAAAGAAGTTGAATGTTCTTTACCTAAGAAAGGGCGAGACGCCTCTCGCATCCGCCGCCAAACTCATCGAATCGAAGGCTACTGGAAAATACTCGCATGAGTAAGGTATTGCTCGTTGAAGACGACCGGTTCTTCGCGCAGGAGATCCGGGAGCGTCTGGTCGATTGTTCTGCGGAAGTGGTCATCGTTGAAAGTGCAGCTACCGCACTGCAAGCTCCAGTTGATCAGTTTGTCGCCGTTGTTATCGACGTTATGGTCCCAAACGATGCGTCCGCGTCGGGTATCTCTGCAGAAGAATCCCGCGGGGGGTTTTTAACGGGCGTAGCAGTCGCGAGACGCTTTTTACAGAAGCGACCCGGGCTGCCAATTTTGTTGTTTTCAGGCGGTGTTGCAAACTTCGAAGCTGAAAAATGGGCAGAGGAGAATAAAGTTGCCTTCGCTTACAAAGCCGATGGGCTTCATGCTGTCCTAAACTTCCTTCAAAGAATTGGTGCGTTCGGTGCCCCGCTGCCTCCAAAGGCATTCATTGTTCACGGTCACGATGAGCAAGCGTTGCTGGATTTAAAGAATTACATCCAAAATGTTCTCAAATGGCAGGAACCAACGGTTTTGCGAGAACAGGCGAGCGGAGGACGAACGATTATTGAAAAGTTCGAAGAACTTAGTGAAAAGATCGATTTCGTTTTCGTTTTAATGACACCGGACGATAAGGTCTTGGGCTCCAGTGCGGGCAATGATGAAAAGCGCCGCTCCCGTCAGAATGTCATCTTTGAACTTGGTTTTTTCTATGGCAAACTCAAGCGGCGGTCTGCTCGGGTAGTGATCCTTCACAAAGGAGGGTGCGAAATACCGTCGGACATCCAAGGAATAATTTGGATCGATATATCCAATGGCATTCTCGCGGCTGGTGAAGAGATTCGACGGGAAATTGCCTCTAACTTGTAGGAAAAAGACGTCAGGCGTTTGTTGTTGACTGGATTCCTTCTGAGCGACGCATTCCGTGCAGCTGCAGCGGAGTCGATGCTGGAGGAGTGCCGACCTCTCCGGGGAACCAGCAGAGCGTCTGGAGGTCGAGTGCGCGCTGGCGCGGGCCCAAGCTGAACCTTATCTCCCTGCACGACCGAGCCAGCCACGAACGCAGGCGCCTCCGCGGATCATTGGACTCGGGTATGATTGAGTCTGGTGCCAGACGGCAAACGTCGCTCCGCGACGGCGGCGTGGTTTTTATCAAAACCGGGCCTTGAAAGACCCGGCTACCTTCATGTCATCGCTCCGCGATGGCCGCTACTGGCACCACAATCAATCACACCCGAATGGACTCCCCGCGGACCCGTCCCATTTTTCACCTGCCTCGCTGTGCTCCATATTCCACGCGTATGCATTCCATCGCCATCAACGTACTCCTGGTATTTCACATCCTGGTTTCGCTCTTCATCGCCCTGCTCGTTCTCATGCATCGGCCGAGGAATGAAGGACTCGGGGTAACGTTCGGAATGGGCATGACGGACCATCTCCTGGGGCCTCAAACCGCCCACTTCCTGCAAAGCCTGACCCGATACCTGGGGGCCGCTTTCTTCCTGCTCACGCTCATCCTCTCGTTCCTTCACGCGAAGTAGACGGCGCAAGCGGTCGGTTAGACGTGGGTTGAGTGACATCCGCAATGGGGTCGACTCTTGGCTCCGGATGAGCTGACCCTTGCCCCCTTCTAAGAGTGAACCTTGGCCCCCACATGGCTCCTTTGACAATTCGCGCCGACCCTTGGTTCCGACGCTCAACGGTTTCAGCGTTGCGCTTCTCGGCGTTGACGCTAACCTCTTTGGCATGCCCCCAGACCTCACAACCGCGACTGCCACAAAAGTCAGTATGGCCATTATTGAGAGAGCAGCGCCTTACGGGATTGCACTGTTTAAGTCTTGGCTGAAAGGAAAGGAAGTGCTCGTTGTGGGCCAAGCGCGCGCCGGCAAGACAACTTTCATCGATTACTTGCACTATGGTATTTTTGAAGATGAGAAAGAGACAAGCAAAACACTCGATAAACATCCAAGTCCTCGTTTCAACATCAAAATGGGCCGAGACTCAGCACTTGAGCTTAGTGTTAAGACGGTAGTCGACATACCTGGCCAGTGGGGACCTATGGCCCATGCTGATTTGGTATTCGCTCGCCGCCCTCAATCTGTTATCATCGTCCTAGATGCAACCGCTCCTCTCACCAAGGAGCCTCTCGGTTCCGAACCGTGGCTTCGCGAGTTTTGTAGGCACTTAGAGAATAACTGGCGCGCAAAAGGAAAGAGTCGAAATCGACTAAAGTGTTTGATTGTTCTGTTAAATAAGATTGATAAAGCAACCGCAAAAGCCATCGATATAAGGAAAAAGGCGTTCCGCAAGGTTCTTGACACTGAGCTTCATACTGCTCGAGGGAAGATGATAGAAGATATCGCTATCGTTCCGTGTGTTTTGGTGACAAACTCTAATGGCACAAAATCGGTTGATAGTGCTATTGCACATTTGGCGAAAGCGCTAACAAAGGAGTCATAGTGGCCACACTCAAGAGACCTGTCACCAAAGCGGCCTCGGAGGAGTTTCTTGTACAAAAGTTTCGCGTCTGCCACACGAGGTTGATATACGTGGATATCACGTTTCGCTTCATGTTCTTGGCGTGCGTCTTATTGCCCTGGTTTTTTGGCGCATCAAGTGCTCCGAGAGCGGCTCTGATACCGTCGATCGGACTGCTAATGGCCATGCTATGGTATGCTGAGCGTCGCCGCCAGTACATTGAGATTCGCTTTCTGGAGGAGATCTTGGCGACGAGTAGCGACGGCGAGTTGGAGGATACTTATATTAAGGCTAAATACGACCACCACAATCCAATGAGTGACGTTCTGAAAAGAGTGATTCACGCTGAACCTTTTGCTTGGGTCATCATGCTTTTTGCATTCGCGTTGTGCGGATTGCTTAAGATGTAGAGGAACAAATCGGGAGACGCTTCCATGACTGTCCGCCAACGTGTGAGAACAGACGTGTAGAGGGCAAATAGACGTCAGGCATTTATTGTTGACTGGACTCCATCCGAACGACGCATTCCGGGAAGTGTGCACGGGCCCAGTCCGTGAATCTCGCTTCCAGAGGGTGAAATGCGCCTTCTCCGGAATCCTTCAGAGCGAGATTCACGGACCGGCCCCAGACTGTCCCCCTCAGCGCAGGCGAGGCGGGTCAACGGCCTACGACCGCTATTCTCTTTGGAAAAAAGAAGACACTCACGCAGAGCCGCACAAACGTAAGCGGTACGCGAAGCACCATTGAGGAAGCGTGGTCATTGCCGGGGTGGGCGATACGCTCTGGCCGCTATGGAACTGACCGATCAAGTTTTGAAGCGAGACGCCGCGGGTCGGGTCTGGACGCCGGTGGCACGACGCGAAGCGGTGCTCGATGAGTTCGAGCGCAGTGGTTTGCCGGCGACGAAGTTCGCGGCGCACGTGGGGATCAAGTATCCGACCTTTGCCGCGTGGGTGCAGAAGCGGCGCAAGAGCCGTGAGAGGCAGAGCGAGGCCGGACCACGACCGGCGGGTGCGGTGCGTTGGTTGGAAGCCAGCGTCGTGGATGGACTGTCAGAGACGCGTGGCTTGGCGATCCATCTGCCTGGAGGAGCCCGTCTGGAAGTCTTCGATGCCACGCAGGCGGTGTTGGCCGCGCAGGTCTTGCGAGCGTTGCAAGTCGGAGGAAGCGCGTGCTGAGCTTTGCGGGTAGCGTGCGGGTGTTTTTGGCGGTGGAACCGATCGACATGCGCAAGGGTTTTGAGGGTCTCTACGGGCTGGTGGGTGAACGTTTGGGGGAGGACGTGCGCAGTGGAGCCTTATTCGTCTTCATGAACAAACGGCACACGCGTTTGAAGGTGCTCTACTTCGATGGGACGGGACTGTGGTTGCTGACCAAGCGCCTGGAACAAGGCACCTTTGCCTGGCCGAAGCTGGCGGAGATCGGCGCGGCCAAACTGGCGTTGCGCCCCGAAGCGTTGGCCATGTTAACCGACGGGATGGATCTGCGCGGAGCCAAGATGCGCCCGTGGTTTGAGCGTCCCTAAACTTGGCGCGCAGAAAGTTCAAAAAGGTACTAACACCGCCGCGGGTGTGAGGTGAAGAAGACGATGCCATCCGATCCGTCGCCGCAGATCCCGCCTTCGAGTGAGGACGTGGCGCGGGTGTTGACGGAAAATCAGGAACTGCGCACGGAAAACAAGCTGTTGCGGGAGAAAGTCGATCTGCTGCTGCGCAAACTTTATGGGGCGAGCAGCGAGAAGCTCGATCGCACGCAACTGCTCTTGATGTTGCAAGGCGCGGAGGAACCGCCGGGAAAAGCGCCCGAGCCCGTGGCCGCGGAGGACCCACGGTGCTCGAAGGTTCCATCGCCTCCGCCTACGAACCCTAAACGCGGGCCGCGGCTGCCGGAACATCTCCCGGTGGTGGAGGAGATTATCGATCCGGAACCGGTCAAGGCCTGCCCCGAGGCGTGGCGGCAGATTGGCCAGGAGGTCACCGAGCAACTGGACTTTGAGCCGGCGCGCTTTTTCAAGCGGCGGCTGGTACGGCGCAAATATGTGCAATTGGCCCAGCCCTTTGCGGCGCCGGTCATCGCGCCGTTGGACACCTTGCAGGATCGCTGCCTGGCGGCGCCCGGACTGATCGCGGCGATCATCGTGGGCAAGTATGTCGATCATCTGCCGCTCTACCGGCAGGAGCAGATCTTCACCACGCGGCACGACGTCAAAATCCCGCGGCAGACCATGGTCCAGTGGCTGGGGATGGCGGCGAACTGGCTGCGGCCGATTTACGAACACATCCGCACCGGGGTGCTCGGCGGGGGCTATGTGCAGATCGACGAGACGCCCATCGAGTATCTGGCCCCCGGCCACGGGGAAACCAAACTCGGTTACTTGTGGACCTGTGCGCGGCCGGGAGGTCTTTCCAGCACATTGGGATCCTAAGCTTAGAATTCCACGTGGACAAGTTGTCGC
>JADMIO010957429.1_pt1 | contig 54585 bp, 55 predicted proteins | sample 8958161 | NCBI WGS metagenome assembly JADMIO01 (sample SAMN16585339, study PRJNA669376) | soil metagenome | isolation source: Crop rotation soil | place: USA: Cullars Rotation, Alabama | collected 2011
GCCGCGACTTCAAGTCACGTGAATTCCAAGCTTCGGATCCCACTGTGCTGGAAAGACGACTTCGCGCGGTTCCATCCGGGCGGCGCTTTGGGACGCAAACTCAGCAAAGTCGACGACATCATGCGGCCGCTCTCCGAGTGCCGCTGTGCGAGCGAATCGCTCTCCGTGCGCGACGTGATTGTGAAATGCACGAAGCCCGGCCGGCGCAGCGGCGCGATCATGCTTACCGACAAGGCTGGCCGATTGACGGGACTCTTTACCGACAGCGATCTCGCCCGGCTCTTTGAAAAGCGCGACGAATCGGCGCTCGATCGGCCGATTTGCACCGTGATGATCGGTCAGCCAACGACCGTGCCAAGCGGCACGCGCGTCGGTGACGCCGTCGCACTCCTGGCGCAGCGTAAATTCAGCGAATTGCCGGTGGTCGACAAGAAGGGGAAACCGATTGGCTTGGTGGACGTGACTGACGTGCTCGGCCTGAAGACTGAGGCGGAAGCGGATGTTGCGGCTTCAGGATCGAAAATTGGTGCGTCGGGATCGAAAACGGGCATGTCGGCACCAAAGAAAGTCGCCTAATACGCGCGCTATTGAGACAAAGCGTTCGCTGGGCCAGGTTAACTTGCGCGGCGAATTGGCCACCCAAAAAAATCCAAGCGGCCAAAAATGGAATCTATACAAATGTATACATTCGGTGTATGCTGTGGTGTCCAAAGGCGTCATTTTTGTCTGCGAACGCTGCCGTGGATACGCAACCACCGGCCCGCTCATGTTGCGCGCCGCTCCATCGATGTCGTGCCGCAAAAGGCGCTAGATCCCGTCAGATGCTCAAAAATAACAGGGGGAAATTTTGAACATCTGAGCACCTGATAGTTCTTCGGCCGAAAACATGAACCTTGCAAACGTCTGCTCCAAAATCGAACTGATTCTGAGCGATGTCGATGGCGTGATGACCGACGGTGGGATTCACCTGCTCGATAGCGGTGAGCAGCTTGTGAAGTTTCACATTCGCGACGGCATGGGCGTGCGGCTTTGGCGCGAGGCCGGCAAGCGGTTTGGGATTGTGACGGGCCGCAGCCTGGAATCGATCCGCCGGCGGGCGGCCGACTTGTGGCTCGATATCGTGCGGCTGGGGATCGACGACAAGTTGCCGGAGGTCGACAAGCTGGCGGCCGAGTTCGGCCTGAAGCGCGAACAGGTCTGCTATATCGGCGATGACTTGCTGGATATGGCCACTATTCGCGCCGTGGGTTTCGGCGTCGCGGTGGCCGATGCCGTTGAGGACGTGCGCCACGCAGCAAAGTACACCACCAGCGTCCGCGGCGGACAGGCAGCGGTCCGCGAAGTCATTGAGCTGATCCTGAAAAACACCGGCCGCTGGGACGACGTGCTGAAGCGATACGGCGGCATGAATTGAGCGCGATTAGCGTCGGCGGCCACGCCGAGTTTACTTGTCAAATACACGTGCGTACTAGGAATCAAATCCATGCGAGCAACATTCGCCGGTTTGCTGTTCTCGATGGTTGCTTCAGTTTCGACGTCCTACGCAAGCGATGTGGATTACACGCTAAAGGCGACCGACGCCTCGGAATTCACCCAGCCGGAAATTGCGAAGCCGTTTGAGGTTGTTATTCAGGATCGCGTCTGGGTTGCCAAAGGAATTGAGGAAGGAATTGACAATTCGGTGCCTATTGTTCCGACTTGGGGTGCCAAAAGTTACCGCATCAGGATCGAGCAAAGTCCGGGATCGCACCAATCCTACTTCGTGCCGGACCATGAGATCAACGTTCAACCGCCCGAATGGATCGGCGATGTTCTTTGGCCGCGGACGATTGAATTACTTCACTATGCAAGCGTGGCGCCGGCAAAACCACAATCGCCGGAAACGATTGTTTTTTTTGGTCCGCCATATTTGCAACATCTGCTTCGCTAAAACTCTAAAAGCAATCGTCGTTAAATCGCATGTTCGGTCGTCTTCTACGCAGCACGATTGTCCTGGCCGCAATTCTCGGCGCGTATCAGGCGTACGTGACGTTCGCCGTACCGCGGATGGAGCCGCCGTTCGAGGTGCGTGCCCAACGGCGAGCTAGCCAGGTTGAACTGGAGCAAGGCGCGAAAGCCGTCGGCAAGTATCAAGCGCTGCTTGCGAACTACTTCCCCAAAGATCATTGGACGCAGGCGCGTCCGCCGAAAGTATTCGCCAACGGGACCGATGGGGCGATGCTGGTGATCGACGAGTACACGCGCCACGCGGAGACGGGCGACGACAACAACAAGTCGACGCAAGTCGACATCAAGCGGTTTGCGATGATCATGTTTCCGACTCCGCCGCACGCGGACGTTGCGCCGCCGCGCGACGCGATCGTCCTCGAAGCGCAGCAAGGGGCCCACCTGATTTTTGATGATTTCCACCCGGAGTTGGGTCGGATTGGGCAGATCACGCGCGGCGACTTTCCTGGCCCGATTGTGATTCGCAGCGATATGCGCGAACCGGGGCCGGATGATGACTTGCTGGTGGAAACATCCGATTTGCAGATGAACACCAAGCTGCTGTATACGGCCAGCCCTGTGCGGTTTCGAATGGGACAGAACGTCGGCGGCGGGCGCGACCTGGAAATTCGGTTCATGGCCGACGAGCACGTGCAGCCGAAGGAGCAGGGGCTGAAGATAGCGGGTTTCGATTCGCTGGAGATCCGGCGCGATGTGCGGATGCGCATGGAGGTGAATACCGATAGTTTGTTGCCGGGCGGAAAGAAGAGCGAACCCTCCCCTGGCCCCTCCCTACAAGGGAGGGGGAGTTCAAGCGCGAACCCGTCTGTGCAGGTCAATGATCCTTCGAACGCGGCGCCGCCCGTGCCGAAGCCGCCGGTGGAAATTACTTGCAATGGGCCGTTCACGTTCGATTTTGTGCGTTACGTGGCGAGCGTTGATCGCGATGTGCTTGTGCGGCAGCTGAACACCGATGGCCCGAGCAACCAGCTCACTTGTAATCAGCTGGACATCTATTTCGCGCCGAAGGCTCCAGCTGACGGTAGGACGGAACCGGTGATAACCGATCCCGGCAAAGCTCAGCACCGCGACCTGGGCCGATTGGAAGCGGTCGCAATCGTGGCGCAAGGTCATCCGGCGATTGCGGTGGCGCCGGCAAAGCAGGTCGAAGCCCGCGGCGAGCGGATTCAAATCGGCATCCGCGAGCAGCGCGTGCGGCTGCAAGGCGGAAACGACACGATGCTCACGAGCGGGACGAACGTGCTGCAGGCGCCGCTGATCGACTATCAAAAGCCGCCGGTCGACGCCGTGTCGCCGATCGGAAAGTTTCGTGCAACCGGTCCGGGCTCGCTCCATTTCGTCCCCAAACCGGACAAACCGGACGAAGTTTTTCAGGCAGCATGGCAAACGTCGGTCTTGTTGAACCGCGAGGAAGGACAGCCGGTAATCGTGATGGAGGGCCGGTCCGAGGTGGCGTTCGGTGCAGCAGGCTCGCTGATCGCCGATCAAATCCGGCTCTATTTACGCGAACTGGATGAGAACGCCACGGCCGGGTGGACGATTGCCGGCAACGGCGGGCAGAAGCCGACGCACGTGGCGCCCGACCGAATTATTGCCATCGGGAACGTCGAAATTGCCTCGCCACAAGTGAAGGCCCGGACGCAAAAGCTGCTGGCCAATTTCCGCATACTACCCCCTGTGGCTCCGACGGCGCCGGTCGCTGTGGGCTCGCCGGCTGCGCCGCCTTCCCCGCAGCCCGCTCAGCCAAAGTCGGCGCCGAACAAGAATCCGCCACAGTCGACGTACCGAGTTGTTTCTGACGAGATTCAGCTGGACGCCGTTCTCCAAGGCCAGACACCTAGGCCAATGACGCTCAGATGCGTTGGTAACGTCGCCATGCGCGAAGCCACGCAAGCAACCACCGACCAGCAACAGCCGCTTGAAGTCCGAGGCGCTCAGCTCACCGTGGAACATCTCGATACAAAGACGCCGCACGTGATCCTCAAAGGCGCGAACATCGCGAAGACTACCGGAAAGCTGGTCAGCGCTGGCGGTCCGCAGCTCGCGCAAGTCGCCGGACGCGGCATTACGCTCCTTACGGACGCATTCGAGATGGATGGCCGCAACAACAATATGTGGAGCAACGGTCCCGGCGAGGCCACGCTGACTATGTCGCACGGTCTCCAGGGAAGAGCCACGGACACGCCGACGCCGGTCAAAATCAATTGGAAGGGCGGCCTGAAGTTCGACGGTCAAACCATCACGTTTGATCGCGACGTCATCGTCTCGGATACCGACAGCAGATTGAATTGCGACCGGATGCTGGCCCGCCTGAAAGCACCGATTCAATTCGGCCAGAAAGTGGACCAGACCACGACGAATGTCAGTCAGATCGATTGCGAAGGGCTGGTGGCGATAGAAAACGTATCGCGGGATGTGAACGGCGTGACGTCGCACGACCGCATGCAGCTCGGCCGGCTATCGATTAATCAGGACACTGGCGCGATCTACGGGGTAGGGCCAGGCGTCATTCGCTCAACGCGATTCGGACAGAACGCGGGGCCGCTTGCGGGGCCACTGGGTCCTCAACCACAGGCGGCGGCATCCACCAATCCCAGCAAGCTGTATTTCCTGCGGGTAGACTTCCATACGAATGTCGATGGCAACATGTACACGCACGAGCTTACGTTCCACGACCGCGTGCGTACCGTTTACGGTCCGGTCGATTCCTGGGAGCAAGAGCTGGACATGACGCGGCCCGAATCGCTTCCACCCGATAGCATGACGCTCACGTGCGATGCCCTTCGGCTAAACGAGGATCCACTTGCCGCGCGGGCAGCCGCAGCGCCCACCAAGGCTCCCACCCCCAGCGCGCCGAGTGCGCTCGGCGGGCTGAAGATGGAGGCGATTCAGCTGCAGGCCAAAGGCGACGTGCGGATTCAAGGCCAGACGCCGTCGCAGGGCCCTTTCCGTGTTCAAGCCGATCGGGCCAGCTACGAAAAATCAAAGGAGCTGTTCATTCTGGAAGGCGACACGCGTACGCCGGCAAAACTTTGGCGACGCACGCCGGCCGGGGCCGACGCACCGCCAATCGAGGCCCGCAAGATTTCGTTCAACCGATTGACGAACCAGGCGAAGGTCGAGGGCGTGCAATCGCTTGAGATTTTGCCCAGTGATGTTGAGAAATATCGGACCAAGTCGCAGCCAGGCGCGACACGCTAAACGACCCGCAAACGTTCCTGCTCGAGCTTCTTGGCGATGAACTCGATCACCCGCGGCGCCATGTGCGAGGCGTATTGGAAGCTGTGGCCGCCGGCTTCGGTCTCAAGATCGCATTCGAACGGTATGCCGAGCGACGCGAGCTTCATCCGCAAACGATCGGCCGAGTCGTGCCAGCGTAAATCGGTCGGGTCGCAGCAGAAGAATTGATTTCGCGGCCAGTTGAGCGGGTGGATGTGCAGAAGTGCGGAGTCCTGTCGGGCGTCTTCACTGTCGCGATACATGTACTCGAGGCCGGGGTCGACGCCTTCATCGATCCGCTTTTGAAAATCCACGGCCGGCGAGATGGCAGCCACGGTGGGAAAAAGGTTTGGATGCTTGTACGCCATCCGCAGCGCGCCTTGTCCGCCCATGCTGACGCCAAGCAGCGCCAGTCGCGGCGGCGCGGACTGCCACCGCTCGGCGACAAATGGCAAGACGTGTTTCAGAACGTAGGCCTCGACCGAGATTTTCGAATCAAACTCGGGCCAGATGCGATCCGTCCACCAGCTCAACCCAGTCACGGGCTCGATCACACGCAGACCGAATCGGTCGAATTCGCGAACGAACGCCGGGTAACCCCGAAGCGACGCTGACTCGCTGCAATGGAGGTAAACGACCGTGTAGTTGTGCGGACTGGGAGACGCGGGCTCATACGTGCGGCAAAGGTGCCTCGCCACTTCGACTCGATTCCAGGTTCCGGATGCCTCACTCATAATGCCATGCTTATCGGGCAGCTAGCGGCAGTCTAGTGGCCCTCTGGTTTGCTGCGTAGAATGGCGGCCCATGACTTGAAGGGACAAAAGAGCGCGTGAAGAAAATCCTCGACGCCAATCAGATTCGCGACGGCGTGGCCAAGCTTGCCGAGCAAATCAAGACGATCTACGCGGGCCGGCCGATCACAATCGTCGCGATTCTTACGGGCAGCCTCGTGCTGCTGGCCGATTTGATCCGGCAGCTCGAAATGCCGCTGCGCGTTGCACTGATTCAAGCCAGTCGATTGCGGACCGCGAGCGAGCCGCGTCAGGCGCTCGTGATCTCCGATTCGTTGTTGCCCAGCCTGAAGGGTCGCGATGTGCTGGTGATCGACGACATCTTCGATACCGGGCATACGATGGTCGAGGTCATTGCGCAGTTGCTTCAGCACGAGCCGGCATCGGTCCGATCCGCCGTGCTGATGCGAAAGACTGGCCGTTCGGAGGTTCCAATCGTGCCGGACATCGCCATGTTTGAGATACCGGATGAGTTCGTCGTCGGCTACGGGCTCGATTACGAGGACCGGTTTCGCAATCTGCCGTACGTGGCGGCCTTGGAGCCGGAGGATCTCGCAACGGAGTGATGCGCCGCATATTGCACGTCATTGATTCGCTCGAAGGCGCCGGCGCAGGGCATCAACTTCGCGTACTGGCCGATGGTTTGTCGCGCGAAGAATTCGAGCAGCAGATCGCAACGCTGGACGCGCGCAGAATCTCCCTCACTCTTAGGGAGGGGCAAGGGGAGGGTTCGTTAAACGATGCCTTGCAAACTCGCGTTACGTGCCTCAACCGCCGCCCCGCGATCGACCCGCTTGCCTTCTTGCGACTTCGCCGCCTCATACAGCGTTTCCAGCCCGACTTAATTCATACACGGAACATCGACGCAGCGCTATATGGAGCTGCTGCGATCAGAGGCGCGCAGAAGCAACCCGCGATAGTCGTCGGTTTGGATCGGATTTATCCGTGGAAGCCGGCATGGCGCTGGGCGGTCTTACGGCGATGGCTATCGTCGTCAACACGCCTCGTGACCAATAATGCGAGCGTTCGCGACTGGCACGTTGCCAAAGGATTCGACGCGAATCGTTTTACGCTCATTCCGCCGGGTGTGCCCAATCCACGCCCGAGTGATGTTTCGCGCGAAGAATTGCTGCGCGAATTGCAGTTGCCGGCAGATGCGAAGCTGATCGGTGTCATCGCGCGGCTTGTGCCAGAAAATTGCGTGAAGGACCTCATCTGGGCGGCGGATCTGCTACGCGTGCTGCACGACGATCTGCGCGTGCTCGTAATCGGCGATGGTCCCTTGCGGGCCGAGCTTGAGGAGTATGCGCGGCTCGCGAGCGATTTGGACCACATTCGTTTTCTGGGAGATCGGCCCGATACGTGGCGGATCACGCCACACCTCAACGTGCTTTGGAATGGGTCGGAAAATGTGGGGCTATCGCCGGCGATTCTAGAAGCAATGGCGGCGGGCGTGCCTGTCATTGCCAGCGACACGCCGACCAACCGGGAACTGGTGATCGAGGACGACACCGGCTATTTGATACCGCTCGGCAACCGCGCCGGTCGCGCGGCTCGAGCCCGGTTGACCGATCGAATCTTTGTCGATGTCGAATTAGCGGAACGACTGTCGCGTGCTTCGCAAAAACGCGCCGCGGAACAATTTTGTGTGCAGAATTATTTGAAAAGTTACGCCGATCTGTACTCCCAGATCGGGTGATAACATCTCCAATCCTTAATAATCGCGGTTGGGCGCGGAATGCATCGCTATTGGCCCGCGCGCGTGTTTCGATAGAATAGCTGGTCTACCGCCGCACCGCGCGCACAAGGAAGTGCGACTTCCGGCACAAATTGTTTTTAGCTACCAAGGATTGCTCACGATGAAGGAAGTATTGGCCGTCGTATTGGCCGGGGGAAAGGGATCGCGGCTGGGGCCGCTGACGCGAGATCGGGCCAAGCCGGCCGTGCCGTTCGGCGGCATCTATCGCATTGTCGATTTTACGCTCTCGAACTGCCTGAACAGCGGCCTGCGGCGGATTCTCGTTCTCACGCAATACAAGGCGATGAGCCTCGACCGGCACATCACGCTCGGCTGGCGGAATTATTTGTGCCGCGAGCTGGGCGAGTTCATCGACGTCGTACCGCCGCAGCAGCGGATCGACGAACAGTGGTACCAGGGAACTGCCGATGCCGTCTACCAGAATATCTACACGCTTGAAAAAGAGCGGCCGCAATACGTGGTCATCCTGGCCGGCGACCACATTTACAAAATGGATTACAGCAAGCTGGTCGGCTACCACCAGGACACCGGCGCCGATGCAACGATCGCCGCCTTGCGCGTAAAGACGAAGGAGGCGGCCCGCCAGTTCGGAATCATGCAGGTGGACGAAAACAATCGCGTCATCGGTTTCGAGGAGAAGCCGGCCGAGCCCAAGCCGCTACCGGGCAACCCGGAGTACTGTCTGGCATCGATGGGCATCTATGTATTCAACGCGCCGTACTTGTTCGACGAGCTTTGCAAGGACGCCACGCTGCCCGACAGCGCCCACGATTTTGGCTGGAATATCATCCCGTCGATGATTCGCAACTGCCGCGTGCAGGCGTTTCCATTTCTGGATGAGAACCGCAAGCGCGACGCTTACTGGCGCGACGTCGGCACAATCGACACCTACTTCCAGGCCAATATCGAGCTGACCGAGGTCGAGCCGCAACTGAACCTTTACGACGATCACTGGCCAGTGCGGACGTACCAGCCGAATTTGCCTCCTTCAAAATTCGTGTTCAAATCCGAGGACCGCTGCGGGGCCGCGTTCGACAGCATCGTGTGTGCCGGCGCGATCATCTCCGGCGGCCAGGTGACGCGGACGATCGTCGGCCCGCAAACCCGTATCAACAGTTTCGCAGAGGTCGAAGACTCGGTAATTTTCTCACGCGTGAACATCGGCCGGCGAGCCAAGATCCGCCGGGCGATTATCGACAAGGGCGTCTCGATCCCCGAGGGCGTTCGCATCGGCTACGACCAGGAAGAAGACGAAGAACGCGGCTTCGTGGTCTCACCTGGCGGCGTGGTCGTCATCGCAAAAGCCGAAAGCATCGCGCCGGTAATGGCTGAGAGCGTGTAAATCAGTGATAGCGAGCGGCGGGGGTTTATCTCCGCCGGGATGAACCACGCGGCTCGCGACACTTGGAAACTTAGCTCGGCGCTAGAATCCTACGTGCACCACCGTGCGCGGGCCGTAATGGTGGTAGTAGTACGGCCGCGGATAGTACCAGTACGGGTACGGGCGATAGACCGGGGCCACGACCACCGGCGGCGGAGGCGGGTATTCGGAGATGACCGTGGGGCCGCCAGCCACATAGCCGCTGCCGGGGCCCATTTGCTGGGCCGCGATCACGACGCGGTCGCTCACGCCTTGTTGCCGCAATGCAACTATCGCTTGCGGGCTGAGATCGATTCGAGTGCCGCGCGAACGCATCGTGCTGATGATCACATCTTCGCTGATGCCGGCCCGAGTCATCTGCACGAGGTCGGCCTCGGTCACGGCGTATGCCGCGGCTTGCGCGTTCATCTGGTTGACGGTGGCTTGGCCGGCGGCCGCACGCCGCTCGTCGGATGCGTCCTTCGATCGACCGAGCAGGTTGCCGGTGACCGCGCCGACGCCGGCGCCGATCAATGCGTCCTGGCCGGCGTGATGTTTGCCGCCGATGATCGCGCCCGTGATGGCGCCCATAGCGCCGCCGAGGAACGTGCCGGAGGCTGTGTCGTTGTGGTAGTAGTCGGGAGCCGGCTGGTAAACGTACGGTTGAGCGGCGACGGAGTTGATGTGAGCGAACACAAATCCCGCCGCAACGACGGCGAGGACCGGCCCAAACCCACGAAACTTGTTAGTCTCACGCGCTTCCATAGCTGCCTCTCCTTCGGCCGCCGGCGAGTGCTTGCACTGGCCCGGTTCGGCCTGAAATGCCCCTTTATCAATATCGGCTAAACGGGCGGCAACTCTACTGGAATAGGGCTGATGCTGCCAGCGCGGTTTTTGGCGGAATTTAAGGCAAATTCCACCAATACGGGGGCTCTTGGAGAGGGCGAAAAGGCGGTTGAAGCCGTAGAGCTTCAGACGGTGTCGTGCGGCTCTTCGGGCGACGCGTGGAGAGCAGCGTCGTCTGCATATTCCTCGCCCGGGACCGGCTCAGGCGGGCCGTTCTTGATGTTGTCGATGCCGATCCGCTGCTCGATCTCGAACATGATTTCGTCTGTGGGGTCGCGCAAGAACTTCATGTCGTCGAGAATGAAGCGACGCTTGCGACTGCCGTCGCGGTAAATGATTTTTGCGATACCCTTGTTGCGCCATTTCCGCTTGTCGATCACCTCGATCTGGTCGATCGGGACTTCGCGGCCCCAGCTGGAGCGGAGTGTGGTGTCATCCATTTCAATCCACTGGCCACGTGCCCGTAGTGGAATCGAAAGCAGAAAGACGCCGATCAGCCCCGAGATCGCAGCCATAATAAATTGCATTGTGACGTCGGCTGCCCCCTTAATGCCCCGTTGGCTGGCGTAATGAATCCACTCTGCTCGGCGTTCTTTATCGGGCTGAGCTTCGAATTCCGTTACCGTTTCGGAGCGGTCATGCGGTGGTTCGAAGAGCGACTTGAAATCGGTCTTGAATTCTTCGAAGCCCTGCGTACGCTGTGCCGGGTATCCGATCAGGCCGTCATAAAGACAGTAAAAAGCAAAGCCGATCGCGACGATTCCCATGATGTAGAATCGCCGATAAAAACGTGGATCGTAGTCGGCTCGAATGGGCATGCGCGAATCTGAACAAACGAGAAATCACGCGGCGAATTAACGAGTTCGCCCGAGCATCGTGAGCCGCCGATTGTAGCGTAAAACGTGCCAGTCGGTCAGTGTGGCGCTATTTGACGGACTTCGCGCTGGGCTGTTCGGCCGTTTTGGCCGGCGCCATTGCGGGAAAGAGCTGCAGCGATTCGACAAGCTCGCGATCGGTGGCTGCCACGCGTTCGAGCATCGGCTTTTCGATTGTGACCGCTACCGAAATCCGGTTACCGCTTTCAGGCGCAACCAGGTAATAGTGCCACTCGACCGGCAGCTCCTCGACAAGGCCGCGGGCGACCACTTCGTAGCAGTAGAGCCCAGCCGCGTTCTGCCATTGGCGGCTGGAAACCAGCTCGCCGAAACTCTTGCCGAGGGAAAACTGCACGTCTTTCTGGAACTGCTCCAGCGTGGTCTGCCGGCCTTCTGATTTGGACGGCAAAACGGTGAGCGTGCATTGGGCCACAAGGTCGCCGCCATCAACGCGGCGGAACGTTGTCGATTCGCGTCCCTCGGCCGTCACATACCACTGCCGATCGTGCTTGATGCGATAGCCCATCGCTGGCGCTTCGAACGACAAATCACGAAGCGGCGAGCGGCTCGCGCCGGCCGATTTAGCCACAATTTCATCGGTCAGGTGCGATGATTTTTCGAGCGGCTCGATTTTTATCTGCACCTTCGCGACGGCGTCGAGCCCTGGCGTGGCTCCGCCAATCGACCGCTTTTCTCGAACGGCCAGGTTCAAGCGTGTGACATGACGCAGTTTGCGGTCAAATAGGAAAACGCCGCGGACTTCTTGTTGCGTGGCGGCGCCGTCGGCCGTGCCGTGGACGTCGCCCGCGAGCCGGATTTTAGCGAAGTTGGCGTTGAACTCATCCAACACGCATTGAATTTCGCAAACCGCCACGGTATCGAGCGTGAGCAGCGAACCGATGACGTTCGCTTCGTTTTTCCAGGATTCACCCTCGGTGACTGGCTGCTTTGGCAGCAGGCCATCGATGTTGTAGGAATCGCCAACCGCGTCGATAAGATCGAATTGCTCGCGCGACATCGGGCCATCGGGACAAAACGCAAGCGGCCGTTGCGGGCCGTTTTCCAGAACGATCAAGCGGCGCTCTTCAGGCAGTCGCGGCGTTCGACCTGTTTCACCAACTTTGATTGTTGCTTCGGCCTCGTCGTAATAGCGCACGGCAAGCGCGGCACCGGCTTTCGCGTCTTTGCTGGGGAGACGCTTTTCGTCATACCCAAGTTTCGCGGCAACACTGATTGGTTGCGTTTGCTCGCCGGCCGACTTGTCGGTTGATTCGGTCTGCTCGGGTCGAACGAGGTTGTGCCCGCCGACGTCGAGTTGGATCGATACATGGCTCAATCGGCCCACATCGTCGCCAGACGACAGATCGATGCGTTCTCCCGCGCCGAACGAATTGACGCAGAAGCAGAAGAGGACAGCAGTGGTCGCGAAAGGACGCAGCAGCATGGTTCATTTCCGATTAGTGTGGCCTGCCACAAAGAATGGCTGGTTCGATTTCGGCTAAATCGTCCAGGTAGAGGCCGACTATCCATCCATAAATGTCTGTCTAAAAGTGCAACAGTTCGTGTGTAAAAATGGGAAATCTGGCAGGAACGGACGCACCCTGGCCCTAAGTCGGGTATTCCCGCCTGCCAAATCGGCTGTCCATTGGCGTAAAATGTTATGCTTTAAAGGGATAAGTTCGATCGGATTCCCGCCATGTGACTGGTACTGCAACAATATTGGGCCAAATTCGCGAACTTTATCTCGACCCAGCTCGACTTATCTGCGTACAACATGACAGCGTAGAGCTGTTTTGCGGTACTTGACTTACGACGGAATGCCTCTAATGCCAGTACTGGCCGATTTGCGGCCGGCGGCATCGAAATTGCTCCTCTATGGAGGCACCCTGTCGACTGCCAAACGGCGTTTCGCAGGGCGTTACGTTTCAATCCCAAAACCAGGCAACAACAAAGCGAGGCAACGGCCGAATAACAGATCACTTGCTGCTGACAGATTTGCCCTGTCCGCCGGTCGAGCACTTTTAAGAAGCATCCAAGGTGCACGACCAGTAGACACGGCTGTGGGCGATGGATTCGCAAGGAACACCACATGAAAGCAGGATTGCGACCGTAGCAAAGAAGAGGTGGACCATGCAACGAGATTACCAAAGCCCAGAATTGCGTGAACTTCGCGATCAACAGATCCGGTTTGCGCCCCGAGCCAAGAAACTGCAGCAAGTCGAAGCTGCCGAGCGTCTGAGCGCCGAGATCGATTCGGACAAGACGTATCCCTACGAGTACGTCTACTTCCGGATTACCGGCTATCGCCCGGCCGAGCCGACGACTGCGAAGTTTACTGGCGATGATCTGCGGCACGATCTACGGCTGTTCGTCGAGGATCTGTCGGATTCGGCCGACATGGCTGCCGACAATATCGGCGAGCAAGTTCTCACCGTCGAAGAGCTGGCCAAGCAATTCAACGTCTCAACCAAGACGATTTCGCGTTGGCGCGAGCTCGGCCTGGTAAGCCGCCGCCTTGTGTTCGACGGGCGCAAGCGAGTCGGATTCCTGCGCAGCAGCGTCGACCGCTTCGTGAAGCACAACCAGGAGCGAGTCGCTCGCGGTGCGCGGTTCAGCCAACTCACCGAAGAGCAACGACAGGACATCATCGATCGGGCACGTCGCCTCGCGAGCGCGGGCGGCGGGCAGTCGGAGATTTCGCGCCGTCTGGCCAAGCGGGCCGGTCGAAGCGTTGAGACGATCCGTTCGACGATCCGGCAGTTCGATAAACAGCATCCGGAGCTGGCGATCTTCCCGGACCTCAATGGTCCGCTCACGGAAGCCCAGAAGACTCGGATCTACCAGGCGTTCAAGCGTGGGGCATCGGTCGACAAGCTCACCAAGCAGTTCGGCCGAACGAAGACCACGATTTACCGCGTAATCAATGAGGTCCGGGCGGCCCGAATCATCGAGCTGCCGTTGGATTTCATTCCGAATCCGCGATTCTCCCGCAAGGGCGCCGACAAGGCGATCCTGGGGCCAATGCCCGAGAGCGACGCACCGGTGAAGAAGGCCCGCCGGCCGTCTGGCTTGCCGCCGTATTTGGCGAGCTTGTACGAGATGCCACTGCTCACCCGCGAGCAGGAAGCGCACTTGTTCCGCAAGTACAACTACTTGAAGTACAAGGCGATTAAGCTTCGCGAGCAGCTCGATTCGACTCAGCCGAAGTCGAGCTTGATGGACGAAATCGAAGGGCTGCAGCAGCAGATCGTGTCGACGAAGAACGAGATCGCGCGGGCGAACCTTCGCCTGGTGGTTTCGATCGCCAAGCGCCACGTAACGCCCGATCAGAACTTCTTCGAACTCGTGAGCGACGGTAACATGTCGCTGCTGCGGGCCATCGAGAAGTTCGACTTCGCTCGCGGCAACAAGTTCAGCACGTACGCCAGCTGGGCGATCATGAAGAACTTCGCGCGGACCATTCCGGGCGAGTTCAAGCATCGTGATCGCTTCCGCACGAGCCAGGACGAGCTGTTTGCCAGCACGCAGGAGCACCGCGGCAATCCGCTAGCCGAGGAGGGCGCACAAAATCAGCGCGAAGCGCAGATCGAGCGAATCCTGCGTCGGCTGGACGAGCGCGAGCAGAAGATCATCACGAGCCGATTCGGTTTGGATCATGCCCAGGAACCGCAGACGTTGAAGGAAGTCGGCGCGTCGCTGGGCGTGACCAAGGAGCGGATTCGTCAAATCGAAGCGCGGGCACTGTCGAAGCTTCGTCAGGCAGCCCAAGAGGAAAAGATCCTGCTCGACACGCTATAACAAATGCAACTTAGCCCCCGGTCAATGACCGGGGCTAACTTAATCGTGTCGGCGGCTTTTATTGCAAAAGCCGCCGATTTTTATTGACCAACGCGGATGGTCGTTGGTAGTAGATGGCCCGAAACAGCGAACCGGCGCGCGAAGCAGCCGTGTCTTGAAAAGCACGGGTGCTCGGACGAGATCGGTGCCATGCAAATCTGCTGCCAGTCGCACTTGCGGGCCAGCCTTGGACGGGTATATTAACTGATTCGCACGAGTTTGCCACCGCTCGGCTAGCGTAGCTCAATTGGCAGAGCAGCTGATTTGTAATCAGCAGGTTGTGGGTTCAAGTCCCTCCGCTAGCTCGTGATATGTGGATAGTGCGGCGGGTAGAGGGATCGGATGGAAGCAGCGGCAGGCGCTGTCGCCCCATGTAGCCTGCGGAGTGTTCGGACCATCGCGACTCGTTGCAAGTGTCAAGTCATCGACTGCGAACGGTTGATCGGTTGATCCACCAATTCGTTGAAGTGATTTGTTGTGGCGCGTCGGTCCTCGGCGTGGCGGCTCGGAACATGAGTTGTTCAATCGCGCGGGGAGTTACCGAAGCGGTCAAACGGGTCAGACTGTAAATCTGATGGCTTATGCCTTCGCAGGTTCGAATCCTGCACTCCCCAGTGAAAATTACGAAGCTCGAATGACGAATGACGAATGTTTGGTTTCATACATTCGTCAGTCGGAAATTCGTCATTCGTCATTGACGCCGCGGGTGTAGCTCAATGGTAGAGCAACAGCCTTCCAAGCTGATGACGAGGGTTCGATTCCCTTCACCCGCTTTAGAAGCTGTTAGCGGTTAGCTATTAGCTCGTAGTTAGAAAGTAGAAAAGCAAACAAGATTTGAGCTGACAGCTAATAACTAACAGCTTTGCTCGCTGCTGTAGCTCAGTTGGTAGAGCGCGTCCTTGGTAAGGACGAGGTCATCAGTTCAAGTCTGATCAGCAGCTTTGAATGAATGATGATTGATTAAGGGATGAAAGATAAAGGATGAGGGATAAGCGATGGATGCATAACATCTCTCATCCTTCATCTTTCATCCCTAGTAGCGCCAAATAGTAACTTACTAGAAAATTCAAACCCATTTCCCCCGCTGTTTGTTAGGAAACCACAATGGCAAAGGACACATTTGTACGTAAAAAGCCGCACGTGAACGTAGGTACGATTGGTCACATCGACCATGGTAAGACCACGCTGACGGGAGCGATCCTGTCCGTCCAGGCCGCCAAAGGGCTGGCAAACTTCAAGTCGTACGCCGACATCGCAAAGGGCGGTACGGTGCGCGATGAAACCAAGACTGTCACCATCGCGGTATCGCACGTCGAGTACGAAAGCGAGAAGCGCCATTACGCTCACATCGACTGTCCGGGCCACGCCGACTTCATCAAGAACATGATCACCGGCGCCGCTCAGATGGACGGCGCGATCCTCGTCGTGTCGGCGGCTGACGGCCCGATGCCGCAAACCCGCGAACACATCCTGCTCGCACGCCAAGTCGGTGTGCCCAAGATCGTCGTCTTCCTAAACAAGTGCGACCTCGTGGATGATCCGGAGCTTTTGGACCTCGTCGAACTTGAAGTTCGCGAGCTGTTGTCGAAGTACGATTTCCCGGGCGATGACATCACGATCATTCGTGGTGCCGCGAAGGCTGCGTACGACAATCCGAAGGATCCAGAAGCCAACAAGTGCATCGGCGAATTGATGGACGCCATCGACGCCGATATTCCGGAACCGGTTCGCGAAGTCGACAAGCCGTTCCTGATGGCGATTGAAGACGTGTTCTCGATCGAAGGTCGTGGCACGGTCGCGACCGGCCGTATCGAACGCGGCATCGTCAAGGTCGGCGACACCGTCGACATCATCGGCCTCGAGACGGCGCCGAAGAGCACCACGTGCACGGGCGTCGAAATGTTCAACAAGACGCTCGATCAAGGTCAGGCCGGCGACAACGTCGGTTGCCTCTTGCGTGGTGTGAAGCGTGAAGAAATTCAGCGCGGCCAGGTATTGGCCAAGCCAGGTTCGATTACGCCGCACACGAAGTTCGAAGCCGAAGTGTACGTCCTTTCGAAAGAGGAAGGTGGCCGGCACACTCCGTTCTTCAGCGGATACCGGCCGCAGTTTTACTTCCGTACGACGGACGTCACCGGCGCGGCCAACTTGCTGGGCGGCGCCGAAATGTGCATGCCCGGCGACAATGCCCGGATCGCTGTCGAGCTTTCCAAGCCGATCGCCATGGACGAAGGCGTTCGCTTCGCTATCCGCGAAGGCGGCAAGACGGTGGGTTCCGGCGTTGTGACGAAGATTTTGGAGTAGTTGTATTTGATGACGAATGTTGAATGACGAATGACGAATGCGGAAATGATTCTCCCATTCGTCATTCGGAAATTCGTCATTCGTCATTTGCCCCAGGGGTGTAGCTCAATTGGCAGAGCACCGGTCTCCAAAACCGGGGGTTGTGAGTTCGAATCCCACCACCCCTGCCATTTGATTTGTGCAGTTCGCGAGTTCGAATCGTTTCGAAGTTTGGTTTACCGAGCCTCAGTCAGTTGGTGAAAACATGGAAGGACGGACTGTGGGGTGGTTTAGCGAGCTTTTCAGCTTATCGCTGTATAAGCGGAATCAAGGACAGATTGCTCGCCGGGCGACATTTGGCGCGCTGGCGACAATCATTGCCTTGGGTTGTTGGAGATTGATGCAGTACTACGCGGATCAGGAAGCGATGCTGCATTATTATGTGCCCGCCATTTTTTTGGCGGTCGGTTTGTGGGCAAGCTTCCGTATCATCCAGATGCCGGCGTTTGCCGATTTTTTGATTTCCGTCGAAGGGGAGATGAACAAGGTCTCGTGGCCGGCGCGCGCCGAATTGTTTCGTGCATCGCTGGTCGTGATCCTCGTCATTTTCTTTTTGGCGGCACTGTTGTTTGCGTACGACGCAATACTGACAGCGATCGTAGGACCTAACGGCCTTCTCGATCGGATTGTTGGCTGGCTGTTCGGTTAACGGGCGTATGTGCTCGCGTTGAACGGGTGCAATTTGTAATGGCCGATGACGAAAAAACCTTCGCGACGGACGACGCCGTGAGCAATCGCAGCGACGATACGGCTCTCGAGGAAGGTGAGGGTGCGCAAGCGAATGGTCACGAGCGGTCGGCCGACGAGCATGCGGCTCCGGCCGGGGAAGCCGGACAAGCAGAGCAAGTTGAACCGATCACCGAACCGGCCGCGGGCGAGGCGAGTACGGAAACTGGCGAGGCCGAAGCTCAGGATAATGTGACTGAGGAAGCGGAGGCCGAAGCTGTTGCCGTGGCCCCGAAGGGTCCTATCGAGGAGACGCCCGAGGAACCCGAAGACATCCACATGGATTGGTTCATCCTCAAGGTTCAAAGCAACCGCGAGCGTTCGATCGCCGATGCTTTGACCCGGAAGATGAAGATCGAAGGTTACGAGCGGTATTTCGATCAGGCGATCGTGCCGACGGAAAAAGTAACAGAGTTCAAGGCAGGCAAGAAGAAAGTTGTCGAGCGGAAGCTGTACCCCGGTTACATCGTCGTGCACATGCACATTAACGATGACACGTGGTTCGCAGTCCGCGAGACATCGGGCGTCGGCGACTTTACGGGCGCCGGCGGCAAGCCGACGCCGATGCTGCCGCACGAAGTGTCCCGCATCATTCAAACGGAAGAAGAAGAGACCGACGAAGCACCGAAGCTCGACATCAAGTTCGCCAAGGGCGACAAGGTGAAGGTGAAGGAAGGCAACTTCGAGAGCTTCGAAGGCGAAGTGAACACGATCGACGAGGCAAGCGGACGCGTGACCGTGATGATCAACATCTTCGGCCGCAGCACGCCGGTCGAACTCGAGTATTGGCAAATAGAAGCAGTTTGACACAAAGCCGCGACGGGCACCGCCCGCAGGGTGGTCGGTCGCGGATCCTAACACTACCATGGCAAAACAATTCGCGGGCAGCGCTAAGTTTCAGATCCCAGGCGGGCAGGCTACGCCAGCGCCGCCGGTCGGCACTTCGCTCGGTAAATACGGTATCAACCTGGGTCAATTCGTTCAGCAGTTCAACGAGCGAACGAAAGATGCGGGTGGGATGATGATCCCCGTTGTCGTGACGGTCTACAACGATCGCTCGTTCGAGTTCATCACCAAGAGCCCGCCAGCGGCCGTGCTGCTCAAGAAGGCGGCCAACATCGCCAAAGGCTCGCCGGTGCCGAACAAAGAAAAAGTCGGCAGCGTGACGAAGGCTCAAATGGAAGACATTGCGAAGATAAAAATGAACGACCTCAACGCGCGCGACGTTGAACACGCCGTGCGAATGGTTGCCGGCACCGCCCGCAGCATGGGATTGGAAGTTAAGGGTTAAACAAAGCCGCGACCGCCGGTCGCGGAATCAACACGGTATACATATGCCAAAGCAATCCAAACGATATCGGGCGCTCGCGGAAAAGCGCAAGACCGAAGATGCGCTCCCGTTGCCCGAGGCAGTGAAGACCCTCAAAGGTTTTGAGGGTACGAAGTTCGATCAGTCGGTCGAGATCGCAGTGCGACTTGGCATCGATAATACGCAGGCCGAGCAGATCATTCGCGGCTCGCTCGTGTTGCCACACGGCATCGGCAAGTCGCAGCGCGTGCTGGTGTTCGCCAAGGGTGCGAAGGCGGAGGAAGCGAAAGCGGCGGGCGCCGATTACGTGGGCGAAGACGAACTCGCCAATAAGGTAAAGGACGGCTGGACCGACTTCGATGTTTGCATCGCGGCGCCGGACATGATGAAGCTGGTCGGTCCATTGGGCAAAGTGCTCGGCCCGCGTGGTCTGATGCCGTCGCCTCGTGCCGGCACGGTGACGCCTGACGTCGGCAAAACCGTGGGCGAATACAAGGCCGGCAAGGTCGAGTTCCGCAACGACAAGGCCGGCATCGTGCAGGCCGTCGTCGGCAAAATGAGCTTCGACGCGGCAAAACTTACGGACAACATTCAAGCGTTTTTGGACAAAGTATCGACCCTCAAGCCGGCATCGGTGAAAGGCGCGTTCCTCAAAAGCGCGCACATCAGCGCAACGATGAGCCCGAGCGTTCGGTTAGCAGTTTAGGAGAAGCCGTCAGCTTTCAGCTCTCAGCCAGAGGGGTTCTGGCTGACGGCTGACAGGTGCGAAGCAATGAGCAAATACGTCAAAGAACTGATCACGAAAGATCTTCGCAACCGGCTGGAGGGCGTTGATGATGCGCTCCTGGTCGATGTGATTGGTCTCAAAAATGAAAAGAACGTCGCGCTGCGTCAGCGGCTGCGAAAGAAGAATATCCACCTATTGGTAGTGAAGAACAGCCTCGCCCGGCGTGCGACGGAAGGTACGAGCCTCGCGCGCGCGTTTGATAGCGCCCAAGGAACGATGGCTCTCATTTGGGGCGGCGAAGACATCATTTCCTTGGCGAAAGAGGTGGTCAAAATCGCCGAGGATAAGGATTTCGAGCCGTTCAAAGCCAAGGGCGGCGTGATGGACGGCCAGCCCCTGGCGGCCGATCAGGTCAAAGTCGTCAGTAAATGGCCGAGCCGGATGGAGCAGTTGAGCATTCTGTCCGGACAGATCCTCAGCCCAGGCGCGACGCTGAACGCCCAGCTGATCAGCGCCGGCGGCAAACTGGCAAGCCAGATCAAAAAGAAGAGCGAAGAAGCTGAAAGTTAACGCAACTTCGGGCTGCGGATTGAACAATCGATCCGCCAATCCGAAACCCGCAATACGAAACCCGCAATCAAAATACTGACCCCGTTACGAGAAAGGTGATACGAGCAATGTCCACCGCGACGATGGAATTCACGGATACGACCAAGAAATTGGGCGATCAGATTGTCGGCCTCACGTTGAAAGAGGCCAAGGAATTGAGCGACTATTTGAAAGACGTGCATGGCATTGAACCGGCGGCCGGCGGCGGCGTAATGATGGCTGCGCCCGGTGGCCCCGGCGGCCCCGCTGCTGAGGCGGCTGCCGAGAAGACCGAGTTCGATGTCGTGTTGGAAGGATTCGGTGACAAGAAGATTGGCGTTATCAAGGTGGTTCGGCAAGCGACCGGCCTGGGCCTGAAAGAGGCCAAGGACCTGGTCGAAGGTGTGCCGAGCAAGGTCAAGGAAGGCCTCTCCAAGGCAGACGCCGAGAAGCTCAAGAAAGAGTTGGAAGAAGCCGGGGCAACTTGCTCCATCAAGTAAACGGGCTTGTGCGTTCGCGGCTTCTTTCACCCGATAGCCGCCGGCCAACGGCCGGCCGGCTGTTAGCCAGTTTTGGCAAACGTTTGCATGAGCTTAACCGATCGCTTGGTTCTTAATTTTGCATGTCAGTCGATGCTTCGGCTTGCGGCTGCGCACAAGCTGCGCCGCCGCAAATCGTTGGATCGGCTCTCATCTCGCTTCCAGACGGAGTAACGAATCCCATGGCAGTCACTGCGCGACGGCGTTTGGAAACTACCAATACACGACGCTTCGGTAGCGGGCGCGGCCCGTACGCCATTCCGGATCTCACCGAGATCCAAACGAAGAGCTATGCGCGCTTCCTTCAATACGATACGCCGAACGATAAGCGCAAAATTGAAGGCCTCGAGGGCGTTCTGAAAGAGATCTTCCCGATCGAGAGCTACGACAAGAAGCTCACGCTCGAGTACTTGCGCTACGAGCTCGGCAAGCCGCGCTACGAACCCGATGAATGCCGGCAGCTGCGCCTCACATATGGCCGGCCGTTCCGCATCTGGCTGCGCCTCAATAAGGAGCAGCCGATTGAGGAAGAAGTCTACTTGGGCGACCTGCCGATCATGCTCGGCGGCGGCGAGTTCATCATCAACGGCGCCGAGCGCGTCGTCGTGAGCCAGCTACACCGCAGCCCTGGTATCGACTTCGTTTCCGAAATGGAAGCCGGCGAACGTCGGCTCTATAGCTGCCGCGTGATTCCCGAGCGCGGAAGCTGGATCGAAATCAACACCACGAAGAAGGACAGCATCACCGTTCGCATTGACCAAAGCGGCAAGTTTTCGGTGATCACGCTCTTGCGTGCGATGGACCCCAAGTACGGGCTGGATGCCGACATTCTCAAAACGTTCTACGAACCGATCAAGCAAAAGATTTCTGGTGGCCGCAGCGCCGCCGCGATCGAAGGCAAGATCGCCGTTGGCGACATCGTGTACCCGGTCGGCAGCGACCGCGCCGGCGAGATTCTCGTCGAAAGCGGCCAGAAGATCACAAAGACCGCCGCAGAAGCGATCTGCAGCTCGGGTCTCAAGTTGGTCGAAATCATGGACCCGCCGGCGACGCCGTTGTTGCTCAATGCTCTGGCCGAAGACGGCACGTCGAGCCACGAAGAAGCACTGCTGCGGATTTACCAGCGTCTCCGTCCCGGCAACCCGCCGCAGTTGGAAAAAGCCAAGGCCCTGTTCCACGAAAAATTCTACGACACCAATCGCTACCGCTTGGGTCGCGTCGGCCGCTTCCGTATTAATCGGAAGCTCAATCTGAGCGTGCCCGAAGACGAAATGGTGCTCCGGCCGGAGGACCTTATCAATGCGGTCAAGTATTTGATGCGACTGGTGACCAGCGAATCCGACGCTCACGTCGACGACATCGATCACTTGGGCAACCGCCGTCTACGCACGATCGATGAGCTCGCATCCGACGAAATGCGGAAGGGCTTCTTGAAGCTTCGCCGCACCGTGCAGGAGCGAATGAGCCTCAAGGACATTGAGGACATGACGCCGCGGAGCCTGATCAATCCGAAAAGCATCTCGGCGGCGATCGAATACTTCTTCGGTCGCGGCGAGCTGTCGCAAGTCGTCGACCAGACGAACCCGCTTTCGATGCTCACGCACGAACGGCGGTTGTCAGCACTCGGCCCAGGCGGTTTGAACCGCAAGCGGGCCGGCTTCGAAGTGCGCGACGTTCATATCTCGCACTACGGCCGCATTTGCCCGATCGAAACGCCTGAAGGTACGAACATCGGTCTCATCTCTAGCCTCGCGATGTACGCCTCGGTCGACGAATACGGCTTTTTGATCACGCCGTATCGGAAGGTGTCGAAAGGCAAGCTGACGGAGGACGTCGTTTGGCTGCGAGCCGACGAGGAATCCGAAGCGTTCGTCGCGTCGGCCGACTCGCCGATCGAGCACGACAAGATTCAAGGCGAAACGATCGTCGCGCGCCACCGGGCCGACTTCGTTTTGATCCCGATCGACCAGATTCAATACATCGACGTCACGCCGAGCCAGATGATCGGCGTTTCGGCCGGTTTGATTCCGTTCCTCGAACACGATGACGCGAACCGGGCCCTCATGGGTTCGAACATGCAGCGTCAAGCCGTGCCATTGCTCGTCACCGAGCCGCCGATCGTCGGCACCGGTTTGGAGCGCGACGTCGCGCTTCACTCGGGCATGATCATCCGCGCCGGCCACAAAGGCACGGTGACGTACGTCGACGCCGAACGCATCGAGATCGGGCCCGAAGTTCATCGGCTCCGTAAGTTCGTCGGCCTCAACGAGCGAACCTGCCAGAACCACAAGCCGATCGTGAACGTCGGCGACAAGGTTGAAAAAGGCCAGGTGATCGCCGACGGCGCTGCCACTTACCAGGGCGAATTGGCCCTTGGCCGCAACGTACTTGTGGCGTTCATGTCGTGGGAAGGTTTCAACTTCGAAGACGCGATCATCATCAGCGAAGAGCTGGTGAAGAACGACACCTACACGTCGCTCCATATCGAGGAGTTCGACGTCGAAATCCGCGAAACGAAGCTGGGCCGCGAGGAATTCACTCGCGACATTCCGAACGTCAGCGAAAAGATGCTCCGCAACCTGGACGAGAACGGCATCGTCCAGATCGGCACGTTCGTTCAGCCGGGCGATATTCTCGTCGGCAAGGTCTCGCCGAAGAGCAAGACCGAGCTGACGCCGGAAGAGAAGCTGCTGCACGCGATCTTCGGCCGGGCCGGCGAAGACGTGAAGAACGATTCGCTCGAGGTGCCGTCCGGTGTCGAAGGCATCGTGATCGATACGCAGCGGTTCAGCCGCCGCATGAGCCTCACCGAAGATCAGCGCAAGGAATTCGAGCGTTCGCTGAAGGGTGCCGAGAAGGAAGGCAACGAGCGGATCGCCCAGGTCTTTGGCGAGCTGATCGCCGAGATTGAAGGAATCATCGGTCGCAAGATCACCGATGAGGACGGCAATCCGCTGGTCCATGATCAAGACCCCGCCTTCATTGCGGAGCAAGCGTTGAAGTTCAAGATCGAGTCGCTCGATTTGCGCAGTCCGCAGAAGAAGAAGGACGCCGAGAAATCCTACAAGCAGCTTTGGCCCAACGTCGAGGAAGCGATCGATGCCCGCGATCGGAAGCTGAACTCGATGAAGCGTGGCGACGAGCTTCGCAGCGGCGTGCTGCAGATGGTGAAGGTGTACATCGCCACGAAGCGAGTGATCTCGGTTGGCGACAAGATGGCCGGCCGCCACGGTAACAAGGGCGTGATCTCAAAGATCCTGCCCGTGGAAGACATGCCGTACTTGGAAGACGGCACACCGGTTCAGATTCTGCTCAATCCGCTGGGCGTTCCGAGCCGTATGAACGTGGGTCAGATTCTGGAAACGCACCTCGGTTGGGCCGGCGCGAAGCTCGGCTTCCGCGCTGTTACGCCAGTGTTCGACGGTGCGGCAGAGACCGACATTAATGCCGCGCTGGCGGAAGCGCAGCTTCCTAAGCACGGCAAAACGCGCCTCTACGATGGCCGCACGGGCGAGCCGTTCGAGCAGGAAACCACGGTGGGCTACATCTACATGTTGAAGCTCCATCACCTGGTCGACGACAAGGTGCACGCCCGCAGCACGGGTCCGTACTCGCTTATTACGCAGCAGCCGCTCGGTGGCAAGGCACGGTTCGGTGGCCAGCGTTTCGGCGAGATGGAAGTCTGGGCGCTCGAAGCGTACGGCGCCGCGTACATTTTGCAGGAGCTTTTGACCGTCAAAAGCGACGACGTCGAAGGACGCACGAAGATTTACGAATCGATGGTCAAAGGCGAAAACACGCTCGAAGCCGGCACGCCGGCCAGCTTCGACGTTTTGACCAACGAAATCCGCGGTCTGGGACTCAATATGCAGCTGGAAAAGCGGCGAATTTGACCCGCCCGCGACAATGAAATAGGGCTGGCCGGCCCCCATCGGCCAAATCGACTATCAGCACACGCTTCCTAAAAACTGGAGCGACTTAATATGAGCAGCATTTTAGATACAGCCAGCTACGATCGGATCAATGACTACGCGTCGGTGAAGATCAGCCTGGCTCGGCCGCACGACATTCGCAGCTGGTCGTTCGGCGAAGTGAAGAAGCCGGAAACGATCAACTACCGCACGTACCGCCCGGAAAAGGACGGCCTTTTCTGCGAGCGCATCTTCGGACCTGAAAAGGACTGGGAGTGCGCCTGCGGCAAGTACCGCGGCATGAAATACAAGGGCATGATCTGCGATCGCTGCGGCGTGAAGGTCACGCACAGCCGCGTGCGCCGCAAGCGGATGGGCCACATCGAGCTGGCCGCGCCCGTCGTGCACATCTGGTTCTTCAAGGCGATGCCGAGCCGCTTAGGCAGCCTCTTGGCCATGAAGACGACGAGCCTGGAAAAAGTGATCTACTTCCAGGATTACGTCGTCGTCAATCCGGGCGACACCGCGCTTAAGCCGCAGCAGCTTCTTACGGAAGAAGAATATCGTCAGGCTCGAGAGCAGTTCGGCGAGAACGCGTTCGAAGCCTCGATGGGCGCCGAAGCGATTCGCAAGCTGTTGCAACAACTCGACTTGGTGAAGCTGTCGGTCGTCTTGCGCGAAGAGCTCAAGGAAACCGGGTCGAAGCAGAAGGCCAAGGACCTCATCAATCGGTTGAAGACCGTCGAAGCGATCCGCGACTCGGACAACAAGCCGGAGTGGATGGTGCTCGACGTGATCCCGGTCATTCCCCCCGATCTGCGCCCACTTGTGTTGCTCGATAGCGGCAACTTCGCCACGAGCGATTTGAACGACCTGTATCGCCGCATCATCAACCGCAACAACCGACTTAAGAAGCTTGTGGATCTCAACGCGCCGGAAGTCATTATCCGCAACGAAAAGCGCATGCTGCAGCAATCGGTCGACGCACTGTTCGACAACAACCGCTGCAAGCGGCCGGTGCTCGGCTCGTCGAACCGCCCGCTCAAGTCTCTCACCGACATGATTAAGGGCAAGCAGGGCCGGTTCCGTGAAAACTTGCTCGGAAAGCGCGTCGATTACTCGGCCCGCAGCGTGATCGTCGTCGGCCCGAGCCTGAAGCTGCATCAGTGCGGTCTGCCCAAGAAGATCGCGCTAGAGCTGTATCAGCCGTTCATCATTCGCCGCCTCAAGGAGCTCGGCCACGCCGATACGATCAAGAGCGCGAAGAAAATGCTGGAGCGCAAAGACGATGAGGTGTGGGATATCCTCGAAGAGGTGATCCGCAACCATCCCGTATTGCTTAACCGGGCGCCCACGCTGCACCGTATGGGCATCCAGGCGTTCGAGCCGATTCTGGTGGAAGGCAACGCCATCCAGCTTCATCCACTCGTGTGCAAAGGCTTTAACGCCGACTTCGACGGCGACCAGATGGCCGTCCACCTGCCGCTATCGATCGAGGCCCAAGTCGAAGCCCACACGCTCATGATGAGCACGCACAACATCTTCAGCCCAGCCAACGGTGCGCCGATCATCAGCCCTTCGCAGGACGTGGTAATGGGCTGCTACTACCTGACGATGAGCGTGCCCGAGGCGGCAGGCGACGACATGGTCTTCTCCTCGGTTGAAGAGGTCGAGATGGCCTACGCCGAGCGGAAGGTCCATACACACGCCAAGATCAGGGTCCGCCTCCCGAAGGACCGCGCACTTCGCGAGGAGATCGACAATAAACAAGCATACGGCAAAGTGGTCGACACGACCGTCGGACGCGTGATCTTCAATATGGTGCTGCCCAAGGGCATGCCGTTCTACAACTTGCCGCTCAAGTCGTCGCAGCTCGCGCGCGTGATCAGCGACTGCTACCAATTCCTGGGCCGCAGCAAGACGATTACGCTGCTCGACGACATGAACCAGCTCGGCTTCCGCCTGGCGACGCGGAGCGGTCTGTCGTTCGCCACCGACGATCTCATTACGCCGGAAGCCAAGTCGCGGATCATCGCGGCCGCGGAAAAGGAAGTGCTACGAAAGAACAAGCTGTATCAACGCGGCATCATCACCGAGGGGGAGCGCTACAATCAGGTGCTCGACGCCTGGACGCACGCCCGCGAGCAGATTACGGCCGAAATGATGAGTGCGCTCGAAGCCGACTTCCGCGCTGGCGGGTACGTGAACCCGATCTTCCTCATGGCGAACTCCGGCGCCCGCGGTGGCGTCGAGCAGATGCGTCAGCTTGGCGGCATGCGTGGTCTTATGGCCAAGCCATCGGGCAAGATTATCGAGACGCCGATTAAGGCCAACTTCCGCGAAGGCCTTACGGTGCTCGAGTACTTCAGCTCGACGCATGGTGCCCGTAAGGGTCTTGCCGATACGGCCCTCAAGACGGCCGACTCGGGTTATCTCACCCGTAAGCTGGCCGACGTGGCGCAGAACGTCGTCATCACGATGGAAGACTGCGGCACGACGCAAGGCATCACGAAGGGCATCATTTACCGCGGTGAGAAGGTGGAGGTCAGTCTCGCCGACTCGATCCGTGGCCGTGTGAGCCGCGCCAACATCGTGAACCCGATCACCGATGAAGTGATCGTGCACGAAAACGAGCTGATTACGGCCGACATCGGCCGCAAGATCGAGCAGCTCGGCCTGGAAAAGATCCAGGTCCGCAGTGCGATGACATGCGACGCGCCGCTCGGTATCTGCCGCAAGTGCTACGGCATGGACCTCTCGACCGGTTCGCTGGTGGAAGAGGGCATGGCCGTCGGCATCATCGCCGCTCAATCGATCGGCGAGCCTGGCACCCAGCTTACGATGCGTACGTTCCACATCGGCGGCGTCGGTCAACACGACGTCGAAGAGAGCGACATCAAAGCGAAGCGCGGCGGCATTGTGAAGTACACGCGGCTCAAGGTCGTCACGAACGACGAAGGCCAGAAGATCGTTCTGGCTCGTAACGGCGAGGTCTCGCTCGTCGACGAAAAAGGCCGCGAGATGGAGAAGTACGAAGTGCCGGCAGGCGCCATTCTCAAGGTCAATGAGAACGACACGGTTGTCGCTGGCGCGGTCCTATGCGAATGGGACCCGCACAGTATCCCGATTTTGGCCGAAACCGGAGGAAAGGTCCGCTTCGAAGACCTGATCGAAGGTCAGACGATGCGTTCCGAGAAGGACCCAAGCGGTCACATCCGCTTCGTCATCATGGAGCACAAGGGCGACCTGCATCCGCAGGTGGTCGTTGAAGATTCCGACGGCAAGATTCTCGACTTCTACTACATGCCCGAGCGGGCCCACTTGGAAGTCGATGAAGGCCAGATGATTACGCCGGGCACGCTCGTCGCAAAGACGCCTCGCGAGGCCTCGGGCACGCAAGACATTACGGGTGGTCTGCCGCGCGTGACGGAAATCTTCGAAGCCCGCAAGCCGAAGGACCCCGCCGTTATCGCCGAAATCGACGGCACCGTTGAGCTATTAAGCGAGAAGAAGCGCGGGAAGCGCTCGATTATCGTTCGCAGCGAGAGCGGCATCGAACGCGAGCACTTGATCACACACAATAAGCACTTGCGCGTGCACTCGGGCGACATTGTGCGTGCCGGCGATGCGCTCGTCGATGGTCCGCTCGTGCCGCACGACATCCTTCGCATCTCCGGCGAGGAGGCGGTGCAGCAGTACCTCACGCGTGAAATTCAGAACGTGTACCGCAGCCAGCGCGTCGAGATCAACGATAAGCATATCGAGATCATCGTTGCCCGCATGCTGCGGAAGGTTCGCATTGAGCACCCGGGCGACACCAACCTGCTGCCCGGCAGCGTGATGGACAAGTTCGATTTCCGTCAGGCGAACGAAGCCATCATGCAGTGCCTCAAGATCACGGAGAAGGGCGACAGCGACTTCGCGCCTGGCTCGATCGTGCCGAAGGACGTGCTCGATCAAGGTAACGCGCAGATCGAAGCCTTGGGCGGCACGGTCGCCAAGGGCACCAAGCCGAAGCGCGCCACAGCCGCTACACAGCTCCTGGGCATCACCAAGGCGTCGGTTCAAAGCTCGAGCTTCATTTCAGCCGCGAGCTTCCAGGAGACAACGAAGGTGCTCACCGAAGCGGCGCTCGCTGGCCGAACAGATCACCTCGTCGGTCTGAAGGAGAACGTGATCCTCGGCCACTTGATTCCGGCCGGTACCGGCTTCCGCAATATTCACGATGCGGAAGTTCGCATCCGACCCGAGGCGCTCGAAGCCCTCGCCGCCGAGAAGGGCCGCGTGCTCGAACGTGCGTTCCCGCTGCTTCAATCGGCCGATGGCGGCGGAGAGCGAAGCGGCAACGGCGACGGTGCCGCGACTGCCCCGCCGCCGCAACAGCATCCGGCACCCAGCGGTCTCGATGCCCTCCTAGGTGGCAACGAACCGACCCCCGACAACGAGGACGAATAGTCGTAACTCCTTCCAGGACAATGGCTTTAGGCGGGCTTCGTTCATCGCGAAGCCCGCCTTTTTTATTTCTCGTCGCCAGGGCTATTGACCAAATTGACGGTGCCCATACAATTGATTGAAACATGTGTTTGAAACGAAGGTTTGTTACAAGGGCGACGGAATGTCGGGCACGCCAAACGAAGTTGATACGACGCGAGAACGAATCGTCGATGCTGCAGGCGAGATATTCGCTGATCGCGGATTCGATGGCACGACGGTTCGCGATATCTGCCATCGAGCAGGCGCGAACATCGCGGCGGTGAACTATTACTTCGGTGATAAGCAGCGGCTTTACGTCGAAGCGGTTGTGCGGGCGCACCGTTGGCGGATGGAGCAGGCACAACTGCCGGAATGGTCCGTGGACACGCCGGCCGAGAAGAAGCTCGCCGACTTCATCAAAACATTTATTCGCCGCGTCCGCACGGGCCCCGAGGGAACTTGGCACACAAAGCTCATGATGCGCGAGCTGTCGCATCCGTCGGCGGCCTGCGCGGAGTTGGCCCAGTCTTCGATCCGGCCGCAATTTGAAATCCTGCTTTCGGTTCTTCGCGAGCTGCTTCCGGAAGACATCGAGGACGAACGTCTACGGCTAACGGCCTTTAGCATTGTCGGACAGTGCTTGTTTTATCACTTCGCCGATCCAGTGATTCGCAATCTACTCAGCGACAAAGACTACTCAGCACTCGATATCGAGACGTTGGCCGAGCACGTGACTGAGTTCTCGCTACGGTCCATCGATCGAATGAAGCGCTCGGAACGGAAAGGCGCTTTGCGATGAGCTGGATCGCGATCAAAATGCTGACCGGCAACCGCGGCAAGTACCTGGGCATCATTCTGGGTATCGCGTTCGCATCGCTCTTGATCGCGCAGCAGGCATCGATTTTCTGCGGGCTGATGCTGCAAACGAGCGGCCAGGTTCGCGACATCCAGGGCGCAAGCATCTGGGTCATGGACCGCAACGTGCAGTTTTCCGACGACGTGAAGCCGCTTTCGGAGAACGATCTGTACCGCGTTCGTGGAGTTGAGGGCGTTTCCTGGGCGGTACGACTCTACAAGGGTCTGACACGCTCTCGGCTGGCCGACGGCAACTTCCAGCAAACGATTCTGCTCGGCCTCGACGATGCCACGCTCGTGGGCGCGCCGCAAAACATGATCCTCGGCGACATCTTCGACCTGCGAAAACCTGATTCCGTGATCATGGACCTCGAAGGCTACCAATTACTGTGGCCTGGTGAGCAGCCGCGGATCGGTAAGCGTTTCGAAATGAACGACCACATCGCGGAGATCGTCGGCATCTGCAAAGCGAGCCGAACGTTTCAGACATTTCCGGTCGTCTACACGCGTTACAGCCAGGCACTGCGATTCGTGCCGCCTGAGCGGAAGGTGCTTTCGTTCGTTCTTGCGGACGTGCAACCCAGCGCGGATGTCGACACGGTTTGCCGGCGAATCGAATCGCAAACGGGCATGCGTGCCGTCACGGGCCAGCAGTTCGAATGGATCACGATGTGGTACTTCATGAAGAAGACCGGCATTCCCTTTAATTTCGGAATCACGGTAGCGCTGGGCTTCGTCGTGGGCACGGCGATCGCAGCCCAAACGTTTTACTTGTTCACGATCGAGAACATCAAGCAATACGGCGCACTGAAAGCAATGGGCGCCGGGAACTGGTCGCTGATGGCCATGATCCTATTGCAGGCATTAGTCGTAAGTACGATCGGCTTTGGCCTCGGCATCGGCGGCGCAACCGCTTTCGGTTTGTGGGCCACCATGCCGGGATCGCGACTCGCGTTTTATATGCCGCCTCTTGTGTTCGTCGGCACTGGGCTTGCCGTCGTCGCGATCAGCGTTTTATCGAGCCTGTTGAGCATGCAGCGGGTAATGGTCGTCGAGCCGGCTGTGGTATTCCAAGGGTGACAGCGATGAACGGCGACAGCACACCTTCGATCGTTTGCCGCAACGTGGTGAAAATCTACGGCAGCGGGAATGCCGAAGTGCACGCGCTGCGCGGCGTGGATCTCGATGTGTACCCGGGCGAAATCACGATGCTCGTTGGTCCCAGCGGCTGCGGTAAGACGACGCTTTTATCGGTCGTGGCCGGCATCCTACGGCCCACAAGCGGGACAGTCTCTGCGCTTGGCACCGATCTCACGCGGCTAACCTCGTGGCGACGGACAGCCTTTCGCCGCGAAAACGTGGGGTTCGTATTTCAGCAATTCAATCTGCTGCCCGCGCTCACGGCCGCCGAAAACGCTGCGGTACCGTTGGTTATTCAGGGTTTGTCGAAGCGGGCTGCGCTCGCCCGGGCAAACGAGCTGCTCACCAAAATGGGCATGGGCGACCGGCTGCACAATCTGCCAGGGAACCTTTCCGGTGGGCAGCAGCAACGTGTCGCGATTGCCCGCGCGCTTGTTCACAATCCACACCTTTTGGTATGCGACGAGCCGACTTCGGCGCTCGATGCCAAGACCGGTCACACAATACTCGAGTTACTTCGTTCGATCGCCATCGAGGGCGATCGGGCCGTGATCATCGTCACGCACGACAGCCGCATTTTTGAATTCGCGGATACGCTGGCGCGAATGGACGATGGGCACATCGTATCGGTCGATCGTCAACCCCAAGGAGGCCGCGCACTGACTGCGTAGGAAACATCAACCGTGGGAGGGCGAAGCTCCTGCTGAGCTGTTGAGTGCACAGCATCTGGCTCGGCAGGAGCCTCGCCCTCCCGGAGCGTAACTATGATTTCCAAACTAACGAATCTCGCCACCAAATACGGCCTCCCGATTCTGGCCGTTGCGCTGATCGCGTTTTCGGTCAGGTATCTAGCGCACGGAAAAGAACGCATACCAAAAGTGCCGCCGCCGGTTCAGCCGCCGGTGACGCCGTTCAAAAACACAGTTGCGGGTGCTGGGATGGTCGAGCCGCAAACCGAGAACATTTCAATCGGCGCTCCGCTTCCGGGTATCGTCACGAAAGTGATGGTAAAAGTCGACCAGCACGTGAAGACCGGCGATCCGCTGTTCCAGATCGACGACCGGGATCGAAAGGCTGAGCTAGCGGTCCGACAAGCGATGCTGGCCGATGCGAAGGCATCATTATCTCGCCTCGAATCAATGCCGCGACCCGAAGAGTTGCCTGCGGCCGAGGCAAAAGTCAAAGAAACCAAAGCCGATTGGGAAAACTGGGAACAGCAATGGTCGCGTGGCGAGAAGCTGGTGACCGATCGAGCCATATCTCCCGAGGAATTTCAGGAACGCAAGCAATCGGCCATTCAGGCCCGCGAGCGATATAACCGCGCCGTGGCTGATCTGAACCTGCTCAAGGCAGGCACCTGGGGGCCCGACATTCGAATTGCCAAATCAGCGGTCGAGCGGGCCGAGGCGCAACTGAAACAGGCTCAAACCGAAATCGATCGACTGACCGTGCGGGCACTGGTCGATGGCACGGTTCTGCAAGTAAACGTGCGGCCAGGCGAGTACGTCGGCGCGCCACCCGGCCAGGCGCTCATCGTGCTTGGCAGCGTGACGCAGCTTCACGTGCGTGTCGATATCGACGAGTACGACATCCCGCGATTCGTGCCCGATGCGCCGGCCCGCGCCACGCTCAAAGGCCAATCAGGCGATTTCTTCCCACTCAAGTTCGTGCGGATCGAGCCGTACGTGGTGCCCAAAAAATCGCTTACCGGCGACAACACCGAACGCGTCGACACCCGCGTGCTGCAAGTAATCTACGCCGTCGAAACCGGTGGCAAGCGGCTGTTCGTGGGGCAGCAACTCGACGTCTTTATAGATGCAGCCAAACCGGCTGGCGAAACCGCCGCCAAGCCAGCGGAAAGCACATCGCGCCGGTGAACCCGCTGCGTGGCTGGCGGTCCTATTGGTTAATCACACCTTGGAGGCGCCGAATGACCGCGACCGCACACGTGACCTTGGAGCAAGCGCTAGATAAGGGTCCGCCGCCGGTTGGAAATCTGGCGGTGCCGATTTTCGCGCACGGATCGCTCGAAGTTGAGTTGTACACGCCCCGCAATGTCGACCCGCAGAAGCCGCATCAACGCGATGAAGTTTATGTCGTAGCGCGAGGGAACGGCATCTTCTTCGATGGGCATGTACGCCATCCGATAAAGGAGGGCTCGTTTCTATTTGTGGGCGCGCGGCAGGAGCACCGCTTCGAAAGTTTTTCCTCCGACTTTGCGGTCTGGGTGTTTTTCTACGGGCCGGAGGGCGGCGAATCGGCGGCCGGGTAACATGTGCATTTAGAGGGCCGTCCGGTGATTCGCTCGGCGCAATCTGCCTCCTCATTGATCGCATCCGGTCGGCAATCGTCGTCACGCATGGTGCCCATCGAGAACCAGCAATCTCGAATGATTTCCCGCCCTTGACGCCCCTCGGCAAAGGCGTAAACTTATTGGTTTCAACGCATTTTGCTCATTTCTCGTAGAGAGCGCGGTCCCGCATGCCCACAGTGAACCAGCTCGTTCGCCGCCGGCGACGAGCCAAACGAAAGTTTTCCAAGTCGCCCGTTTTGGACAAGTGCCCGCAGAAGCGCGGCGTGTGTCTTCTCGTGCGCACGATGACGCCCAAGAAGCCGAACTCCGCGCTGCGGAAGATCACCCGCGTGCGGCTGTCGAACGGCAAGGAAGTAACCGTGTACATCCCGGGCGAAGGACACTCGCTGCAGGAACACAGTATCGTGCTCGTGCGCGGCGGTCGTATCCGCGACCTGCCGGGTGTGCGCTACCAGGTCGTCCGCGGAGCCCGCGACACGCTGGGCGTGCAAGGCCGCAAACAATCGCGCAGCCGGTACGGAGCAAAGAAGGGGTAACCTGGCTATCGGCTGTCAGCTATTGGCTGTCGGCCAGAGCCATGCAAGACAAATCACTGAAGTCTGGCTGATAGCCGACAGCCAAAAGCCGAAAGCCATTTATGGGTCGCATTACTGCAAGTCGCAAACAACTCAAGCCGGATCCGAAGTACGGGTCGCTGCTGGCCGCCAAATTTATCAACACGCTCATGCATTGTGGCAAAAAGAGCGTGGCGCAGAACGTGTTCTATGACGCGCTCGATATCGTCAAGCAGCGCGTTCCGGACAAGGAACCGATCGAGGTGTTCACGCAGGCCGTGGAGCACGTGAAGCCGTCGATCGAGGTCCGCAGCAAGCGCGTCGGCGGTGCTGCCTACCAGGTTCCAATGCAAGTGAATCGCACGCGGCAGCAGTCGCTCGCGATCCGCTGGATTCTGGGCGCGATCCGCGAAAAGAAGGGCCGTCCGACCGCTCAAAAGCTGGCCGACGAATTCGTAGCAGCGTTCAACCGCGAAGGCGCCGCGGTGAGCAAGCGCGAGAACGTCCACCGCATGGCTGACGCCAATAAGGCATTCGCGCACTTCGCGTGGTAGTAACGACAACTAACACGCCGCGGCCCTAAAAGCCGCGGCGTTTTTTATGCGCGGAGGGAAGAAGCTGTGAGCTCTCAGCTTTCAGCTGTCAGCCAGAAGGGAGGCAGGGGTGCAGGACTTCAAAAACCTTTTGGTGTGGCAGAAAGCTCACGCCTGCGTGCTGATGGTTTATGAGCTGACGAAGCAATTTCCCGATGACGAGCGTTTTGGCTTAACGAGTCAGCTGCGACGCAGCGTTGCATCAATCCCGGCCAATTTGGCAGAAGGCTGCGGCAGAGGGAGCGACCAAGACTTCGCTCGGTTCGTCCAAATCGCAATGGGTTCAGCAGCGGAAGTTGAGTATCACCTCTTGCTCGCAAGAGACTTGAAGTACATTAGTCCGGATAAATGCGTAGCCGCGTCCGCGGCCATTGAAGAAGTGAAACGGATGCTCGCTTCTTTACTTAAAACGGTTCGCAAATGATCGTTTGGCTGAGAGCTGACAGCTGAAAGCTGAGAGCTTATCCATGTCCACCCCCCTCGAAAAAATCCGAAATATCGGAGTCATTGCCCACATCGACGCAGGCAAGACTACGGTGACGGAGCGCATGCTCTTTTCGAGCGGCGCCAAGCATCGGGCGGGCGAGGTCGACATGGGGACGACCACGACCGACGACAATCCCGAGGAAGCCGAGCGCGGGATCACGATCTACTCCGCCTGCGTGCAGTTCCCGTGGAAGGACACCGTCATCAACCTCATTGATACGCCGGGCCACGTCGATTTCACGGCGGAGGTCGAGCGGAGCCTGCGCGTGCTGGATGGCGGCGTTGTGGTATTCAGTGCCCGCGAAGGCGTCGAAGCGCAGAGCGAAACCGTCTGGCGGCAGGCCAACAAATACCAAGTTCCGCGGCTGGCGTTCATCAACAAAATGGACCGCGAAGGAGCCGATTTCGAATCGGTGTTCGAGGAGATCGGAAGCCGGCTCGGTGCGCACCCGGTTGCGCTGCAAATCCCAGTCGGACAGGGTCCATCGCACACTGCCAATCCGTTTCGCGGCGTCATCGACCTCGTAAAGATGAAGCTACTCACATTTCCCGAGGGCAAGGAAGGCACCAAAGTTGTCCCGTCCGATATTACCGACGAGGATTTGCTGAGTGAGGCTCACCTTTGGCGAGAGCGAATGCTGGAATCTCTTTACAACTACAGCAATGAGCTCATGGAGTTGGCGCTTGGCGAGGAGGAGATTCCCGAAGCGCTCATTCTCAAAGTAGTGCGCGACGCCACGCTGCACCTGCAAATCCAGCCGGTGTTGTGCGGTTCGGCGCTACATGGCATGGGCGTTCAGCCGATTTTGGATGCCGTTGCCGCCTATCTGCCAAACCCAATGGACGTGCCGCCGGTCGAAGGAACCGACATTTCGCAGAAGCACAAAGGAAAAGGCAAAGCGGCCGAGGTGACTGGTGAGCAGGCGAAAACAATTGTCCGCAAACCGGACCCATCCGAACCATTCTGCGGCCTTGTGTTCAAAATTCAGCCATACAAAACGGGCGACCTGGCTTGGGTGCGAATCTATTCGGGAACGCTCGAACCGAATTCTCGCGTGCTGAATTCGACGCGCGACAAAAAGGAAAACGTCGCCCAGTTGTGGCGGATTCACGCCTCGAAGAAAGAGGAACAGCTCCAGTCGGCACGGGCCGGCGACATTGTCGGGATCATCGGGCTGCGCGATTCGATCACTGGTGACACGCTCTGCGACACGCGCGAGCCAATTCTCCTAGCCTCGATCGAATTCCCGGAAACGGTCATCTCGATGTCGATCGAGCCGGAGAGTACTGAAGACCGCAAGAAACTGACCGAGACGCTGGCCATGCTTCGCAAGCAGGACCCCACCTTTCGCGCGGAGGAGAACGCTGAAACGGGCCAGACACTTATCAGTGGCATGGGAGAGTTGCACCTGGAGGTGATTCAGCATCAGCTGCTGCGCGATTATCGACTGAACGTGAAAGTCCACCAACCTCGTGTCAGCTACCGCGAAACGGTCGCACGTGCTGCCGAGGTCACGGGCGAATGCAGCCGCATGATCCAGGGCACGCACCACGCCGCCAAAGTGCGAATTCGCTTGGAGCCATTCGAAAAGGGCATCGGCCCGCTGACGGTTACCAACTCGCTCAACCATGGCCTGCCCAGCGAAATGCTGGACGTGGTGCTCGAGGAACTCGAAAGCGCAGGACAGGGCGGCGGCGTATTGGGATTCCCCCTCATGCGGCTAAAAGCGACCGTTCTCGGCGGCGAAGTGGGCGAGGGAGGCCTCTCGGAAATCGCATTTCGTACGGCCACCAACCAGACTTTTGATCAGGCGCTTCGCGCAGCCGGACCTGTGCTGCTGGAGCCGATCATGAGCATGGAAATCAGCACGCCGGACGAGCACGTCGGCGACCTTGTGAGCGACTTACAGCAACGCCGGGCAATCATCCAAAGCACCGAATCGCGAGGCACTGCCACGGTTCTTCACGCCGAAGCGCCGCTCGCCAACCTGTTCGGCTACTCCAGCGCGATGCGGAGCCTGAGCCAGGGCCGAGCGAGCTGCTCGATGGAACCAAGTACGTACGCGCCTGCGCCGGATGACGTGCTGCAGAAGTTTTTAGGTGAATCGTAGTTGGAGATTTTTTGGTTAATCATTCAGCTTCATACCGATGAGTGATCGTTCGTTCGTTTTCGGCGTCGACCTTGATGGCGTGGTGGCCGACTTCTACGGCGGCCTGCGGCCAATCGCGGCCGAATGGCTGGGCGTGAATCTCGATTCGCTGCCGCAACGCGTCTCGTGGGGATTGGTCGAATGGGGCGTAAGCGACGCACCGGGCGGTTACGAGCGGCTCCACCGCTTTGCCGTCACGCAGCGGGCGCTGTTTGCCAATATGCCTCCGATGGCCGGCGCACCACAGGCGTTGCGGCGCCTGTCAATCGAAGGCGTGCGAATTCGCATCATCACGCATCGGCTTTTCATCAAATACTTTCACCAGATCGCGGTCAGCCAAACAATCCAATGGCTCGACCGCCACGATATTCCCTACTGGGACCTTTGCTTTATGCAGCAAAAGGACGCAGTCGGGGCGGATCTGTACATCGAAGATTCACCGGCGAACATCGAACGGCTTCGCGCGCAAAACCAGAAGACGATCGTGTTCACCAACTCAACGAACGAACAACTGCCCGGCCCGCGGGCAAATACTTGGGACGAAGTGCTGCAATTGGTGCTTGCCGAAAAGACGGCCTGGGAGCGCCAAGGCGCACCCTTGCCGTGAAGCGGTTAGAACGCGATGCGAGCCGCGGAGTTTTGTCCCCGCCGGGATTAACCCGGCGGCTCGATAATCTTCGGATCGAATATTCCGCACTTCTCATCCACCCGTCACGGGCAATCCGCGGAACATAAAGAAAACCGCCCCGCACATGCACAGGCCGGCCCAAAGAAAATCAAGCCGCACGGGCTGCCGCATGTAGTACACGCTGAACGGCACGAATACGCCGAGCGTGATCACCTCCTGCAGCATCTTCAGCTGTGGGAGCGACAACTGCCCGAAGCCGATCCGGTTCGCGGGCACTTGAATCATGTATTCGAAAAACGCGATGCCCCAGCTCGCGAGGATCGCGACGATCAGCGGCTTATTGCCGAGCGTCTTTAAATGGCCGTACCAGGCGAATGTCATGAACACATTCGAGGCGGCAAGCAGCAATATCGTAGAGAGTATTGAATTCATTGAATCTGCAATTAATAAATAGGCGAAGCCCGACCTTGGCGCATGTCTTCATGCCGCTGCAACTGAGGGTCGGGAATTGTACGGGCAAGTTACTTCGGCAATCAACCGGAGCCGCGCGGAGCGTCAGGGGTGCAGCATCGACAATGTCGCACTATAATCGACCTTTCCGCACTCTCTGCTAGCGGCTCAAAGCCGCGGGAGGAATCTGGCCCGGCTTATGACGCCCCTCGAGTTCGATCTTTTGATATTTCTGGTGTCGAGTCTGGCAGGGATGCTTGGCTCGTTGCTGGGTTTAGGCGGCGGAATCATCGTCACACCAGCGCTTACCTTGCTGTTCAATATCGACATCCGCTACGCGTGCGGGGCATCGATCGTCGCCGTGATCGCCACGTCGAGCGGGGCTGCTTCCTCCTACGTTAGGGACGGCCTCGCAAATCTGCGCGTCGCAATGGTATTGGAGGTCGCCACTGTCGCCGGCGCATTGACCGGCGCCGCATTAAATCACCTGCTCAATGATCGATGGCTCTACGTTATTTTCGGCCTAGTCCTGGGATATTCGTCGCTTGTCATGTATCGCAAGCGCAATGAGCCCGCGCTTGACGGAATCGTTGCGAAGCCAGCTCCCTGGGCCGATTATTTGCGCTTGCACAGCAGTTATTACGACCAGCGCCTCGGCCGGGCGATCGTTTATCGCGTTGTCAGCACGCGCATTGGCCTCGGACTGATGTACCTGGCCGGAATGATCAGCGGTCTTTTGGGAATTGGCTCTGGTTCGCTCAAAGTGCCGGCAATGGATTCTGCCATGCAGCTGCCGATCAAGGTTTCCACGGCGACGAGCAATTTCATGATGGGTGTGACCGCGGCGGCAAGCGCCACGCTTTACTTTATGCACGGCAGCATCGATCCGTTCATAGCGGGTCCCGTTGCCGTCGGCGTGTTGCTCGGCGCACTTATCGGTTCGAATCTCTTGCCCAAGTTGCAAAGCTCCACGATCCGACTGTTTTTCGTGGTCGTTTTGCTCTGTATTGCCGCAGAAATGCTGTTTAAGGGCGTGCGCGGATGAGTGAACCCAGCGACGAATATATAACGCTCTCTGCCGACCACGACCCGATCATCCTTCGCCTGGAGTCGGTGATCAGCAAGTTGTTGCGCGGCGGTGTCATCATCAGTGTGGCGCTCATCGTCCTGGGAACCATTCTCACGTTCGTCCAAAATCCGAATTACTTCACATCCTCCGCCCAGCCTCAGCCCGCGATCCCCCCCAATGCCGAATCGCCCCACGCGATTTCAATTTTTGCGGAAGGACTCGGCCATTTCCGCGGCGAAGCGATCGTCACGCTCGGGCTGTTGGTCTTGATGGCGACGCCGGTGGTCCGAGTCTGCGTTTCGATCGCGGCGTTTATTTATTACCGCGACCGGATCTACATCTTAATCACGGTCGCCGTGCTCTGCCTGCTGCTTTTGTCGCTCGTGCTCGGCAGTGTTGAATGACGTTGCGACTCTTGAACAGCGTGGCTGGGGTCGAACGCAGTGAGCCCCCAGCGCACTGGGGGCTCGGCTTCGCCTCGACCCCAGCCACCCTCTCAAGTCACGCAAATGAGAGCTGATGTCGTCCGCCGGCGAATTTTAGCTCAATCGGGTTCGGCTCGACCGTGCAGATCGGATTGGCCGCCAGTTCTTCGCGCAGGTCTTCGCTGGCAAAGATCGTTTCCAGGTGCAGCGTGTTGGGGATGACGAGCCATCCTTTTTCGCCATACCGGCCGGCGATTTTTTCGAACAATTCCTGATCGTCCTGGAAGGTGGCCGGGATTTTGACTCGATCCATGTGGCCAGTTGTAAAACTGTTGAGGAACGTCTTTCGCTCGTCGATTGAGTCTCGCAAACGTTTCGTAATGAAGTCGGCGAGGCCGACACCGATCGCGTTGCCGTGCGACGCCTCGGCGAGCGAAAGGGCGGCGATCACGCGAATTACGGGCGATGTGAGATCCTCGCCGTCGCGGCAGCCACGGTAGCCGATGACGTTGGTGTCCATGCCCGTGCCGCTGAATGTCTTGCTGATTGCGTCGACCACGAGCACGTTGATCCGTTCCAGCGGCAAGCGTGGAAAGTAGTGGCGGTGGCGTTCTAGTAGTTCTGGCTCACGGCGCGGAATGTCGGTAGGCCGTATGCCATGTAGCTCGGCCGTCTGATCGAAGCCGTCCTCCAAGATCGCCAAGGCCCCCCAAATCTTCCCCGAGTCGAGCACCACGCGGCCCATTTCGAGCAGTATGTCCTTCATCTGTGGCGTGGGGGCCGAGTGGAACGTCGTGGCCGACGGGATTTTGCCCATGCCGACGACGATCATTTTCGTGATCCCGCTCTGCACGGGTCCGGCGAAACACGTGTGCAGCTTGATACGATTCACCACGAGCACACCGTCCGATTCGTACGCATTGCGGTCCATCCACACATCGCCGGTAGACACCGTGCCGAGTTTGACCACATCCATCGACGCCCGGATCGGCATTCCCATCGCCTTCTCGGTCATGCCGAGCGATTCAATCATCTCCCGCTGGCCCTCGGCCGTGCCGCCGTTGTGCGAGCCCATCGCGGGAAACATGAACGGCCGAGCGCCGTGTTCGCGGAGCCAATCACCGCAGGTCTGAGTGATTTCAGCGATATTCGCAATCCCGCGGCTGCCCGCCGTAATGCCGACGTCGCCCTTCGGGACCTTGAGGTCGAGCCGATCGAGCTGCTCGCGCACAGCTGCCCGCACATCCGCAATCGGATTGGAGACCAGCTTCTGTCGTACGCGAAGGAATTTCATGGAACGGCTCAAGCGAGTGATAATCCCATTATAGCCGCGTTGGGCCGATTCTCGGCAGCCCGCTGCCAGCGCTGAATCGCAGGATCACACGAATTCGAGCCTCTGCCACGCCAGCCGCGCCCAGTACAGCAATCCCCCGCCTACGAGCACCAGCACCATCGCGCAAATAATAAACGGCGTCTCTCCCCAGCGCTCGTGCATCGTCGCCCAGGTGATCAGTGGCGATATCAGCGTCATCCAGCAGAACCAGAGAACGATCAGTCGCTTGACCATCGACGGCCAAACCGCCGTTCGCATGCTAAGGCCAAAGGCGGCGAATGTGACGGTCGCCGACAAAAGCAGGAACATTGCGATGCTGCGAACCGAGATTTCGTCTTTCAATGTGAGCGCGACAACTGCCAGGGCCGCATTGATGATGAGCCAAAGACGTGCGGAATTGCCAACGGAAGCCGCGAACAAGCCGTCGAACAACTGGCTGCGCGAAAGGGGCAGCAGCAGTTCATTCCCCATGCGTGGCCGCCGCTGGGCCATGAGTTCTCCTCCCATTTGTCCTGGAAGCAAAATCGCAAACGCAGCCAGAAAGAACATCGCGCCAAATCCGCCGCCGCTTGCAAGGAAACTCAAGTGAGTAAAAAAGATCCCAGCTGCTACGATCGTCCCCGCGAAAAACAGTCCCTGAATTTCGACTGGATTTGCTGCGAAACCGTATCGCAGCAATCGGGTTCGTCCCGCCGGACTGCCGCCATAGTATCCACCGATCCGCGCGTGCCACCAGTCGCCAACTTGCGACATCAACCGATTCCGGCCGATCTGTGACGCCAGAATCCGCCGCGCTTCGCTGGCCTCCGTACCGGTTCGCCTGGCGAGCATTAGCGAATACATGTTCTGATAGTCATCCGCCTCTTCGCGCATGCCCCTTAGCCGGACGAGCCATGCCACTAGGAGTGCCATGCACACAGTGAAGATGATTGCTAAGAGGCCGAGGTGGTCGCCCGCCTGGAGGATCCAAAAGTTCATACCCCAAGGCGTCAGCAAGCTGTAAAAAACCGATAGTGAAACGAGAATTGGCGCAAAACGATTTCCGTGGGCACTCCAAAGCGTGGGAGCACCAATCGCACCGGTCACGGCCAGTACGCCCAGCGGCTCAACGCCGGCCGCCCAAGCCAAACAGAACGGGTAAACGAAAAACATCGCGACGAGGATGCCGACAAGCACCAGCAGGTGCGCGGGCAAGAACCCGGGCATCAGGCGCGCCCGCCAGTGGGCGAACTGCCACTTTGCCTGCCCGACCAGTATTGGCACAAAGAAAAGGAGCGGCATTCCGCAGGTGAACAAGATGGAGTGTGCATTCCGGTCGGTTTCGCGATTGGGGCCGAGCATTCCAACCAAATTCGGCAACACGATCAGGCAGGCAAAAAGCAGTACCCACCATATTTGCCGCTGCGTCAAATACGTTTTCAAAACGTGCTTAATTTGTTCGAGCATCGAAATCACTCCGACTCAACGTGTAGCGCTAACATCTATAGGGCGATCTTGATCGGCGACGGGTCCAGCCGCGGGCGGCGACATCCAAATTACAATTGGCTGACGTGAGGAACGCGAAGCCAGCCAGAAGCTGCCGACCAACGTGCACAAAAGGAGCACGCCCCCAACAATGACGGCTGCAATCGCCGGCAGTACCCAAGGTTCGACGGACCGCGCCCATTCGCTCCACGTCAAAGGTTCAGTTGGCGATTCCATCGTGCATCTCCACAAAGATTTCTTCGAGGTTGAGGTCGTTCACCGCGACGTCCGCGTCCCAGGTTTCGCGCATCTGGGCCACGAGGCGCTCGTCAAAATCGGCGACGCTCACCGTGGCATGCGAGCCGGCGACTTCGCAACGAAGAGCGCCAGGCACCGCAAAACTCGCGGGCAGGTCGTGGCGCGACGTAATCCGCAGGCGTTTCACACGGTCCTTAAGATCATCCAATTCGCCATGGAACCGGATTTTGCCGTCGCCCAGAATCGCCACTTTCTGGGCCACGCGTTCCAGGTCGCTCGTAATGTGCGTACTAAACAGAATTGTTTGCGGCCGATCCTCGAGCGCTTCCAAGAGCGTTCGCAGAAACTGCCGCCGGGCCGACGGATCGAGGCTGGCCACGGGCTCGTCGAGCACTAGGAGCTCGGGTTGATGTCCTAAAGCAAGAACAATTCCAACTGTCTGAAGCTGGCCAGTTGAAAGCGACCCAACGCGATCCTCCAGCGGCAGGTGCCAACGAAGGCAAAGGTCCTGCACAAACGCGTGGTTCCATTTTGGGTAGAACGCAGCCGTGTAGGCGATCACCTGCCGAACGCGCATCCACGGATAGCTGACAACCTCCTGGGGCACATAACCCAATCGAGCCTTCGCCGACGCCGATAGATCCCAGGAATTCTCGCCGAATACGTTCACGCTGCCGGCTGTCGGCCGCAACAGGCCAAGCGCGCATTTGATGAGCGTCGTTTTACCACTTCCGTTGGCGCCCAATAGGCCTAGCACCGTACCGGGCTCGATCGCCAGATTGATCCCGGCTAGGACCTCCTTTGCGCCAAAACTCTTTTGCAGTTGCTTTACGTTAAGAACAGGCTCGCTCATGTTTGCTGGTCCTGTAACAGGGAAGAAATGACTTCGCGAATTTGTTTTTGATTGAGGCCGAGCTGCCGGGCCCGGTGAAGGGCCGGTTCGATCGTCTCACGGAACTGCAGCTTTCTTTGTTCGACGGTTCCGTTCTGTGACGGCGGCAAGACTTCCATCCCCAGGCCGCGAACACGGCGTACTACGCCTTCCGTTTCCAATCGCGAATAAGCTTTGCTGACAGTCATCGGGTTAACCGACGCACCAAGCGCCACGTTGCGAACGCTCGGAAGTAGATCGCCTTCGCGCAGCAGTCCCCCGGCGACCATCGCATGGACCTGGTCGACAATTTGTCGATAGATGGGCACCCCGGACGTGGGGCTAATCTCGAAAATCAGCGGTGAATCGGCCATGTGTATTGGTATAGTAATACACTAGATCGAGAGGGTCAATAGGCCCGATTCAACATTTTTTCGAACCGGTCGCGATTGGACGTTCGCGATTAGGAGCACGCCAAAACGGATCACTCGTCGCACGAGCAAAAGATTTTCCAACAAGTCGCAATCGGTGCCGTTGACACTCTTTAGACGCAAGCGGTATCATTCCTAGTTCCCCACGATTCGGCGCGATAAGTGACGCGGTGCTACGCCGATTTCCGGGGCAAAGAAGCTGTTTGATAATCGGCGCCGGCAGAGGTAGATCACACGTGGCAACGTCGAAGGAAATCATTCGCATTCGCATGGAAGCGTACGATCACTCGGTGCTCGATCAAAGTGCGGCGGAGATCGTCGATACGGCGAAGCGAACCAACTCGGTCGTGCACGGGCCCATCCCGCTGCCGACGCGCATCGAACGGTACACGGTCCTCCGCAGCCCGCACGTCGATAAAAAGTCGCGGCAGCAGTTTGAAATCCGTACGCACAAGCGTCTGATCGATATCGTTCAGGCCACCGCCAAAACGATCGAAGCGCTCAACAAGTTGAGCCTTCCGGCCGGCGTCGATATCAAGATCAAGGCAACCAGCGGTTGATGCGGTGAATCGTAGCTGGATTCGCAAGAATCCGGCCAGCCGAGCTCTTGCGAGTTCAGCTACTCACGAGGCAACTTGCAGAAAAGATGATTGGATGACCAGCGGGTAAGGCGCGCGGTGTCGCGATTCTCCCGCAGGGCAACTGACAAGGTACACTCCGATGGCTATTGGAATACTCGGCCGCAAGGTCGGGATGACGCAACTCTACAACGAAGCGGGCGAGGTAGTCCCGGTGACGGTCATCAAGGCCGGCCCGTGCGACGTGCTGCAAGTCCGCACCGTTGAGCGAGATGGTTATGAAGCCATTCAACTGGGCTTCGACGATAAGCCGCGCCGACTGGCGACTCGAAGTGTACGTGGTCACGTTGCCAAGCTCGAAAGTAAACGCTCGAAGAAGCGTTCCTCTGCAGGCGTCGAGCTCTTGCCCAAGGCCGGATGCGAACCGAAGCGATTTATTCGCGAAATTCGCGGGCCTGTCGGTGAACTGGCCGTCGGTGGCCAGGTGAAGGTCGACGCGTTAGCCTCCATCACGGCCGTCGATGTAACTGGCATCAGCAAAGGTCGCGGCTTTTCGGGCGCAATCAAGCGACACAATTTCTCCGGCCAGCGCGCGACGCACGGCGTGAAGAAATGCCACCGTGCACTCGGCGGCACCGGCGCCAGCGCGTTCCCCAGCCGCGTCGTCAAAGGCAAGCGGATGCCCGGCCAGTACGGCAACGCGACGATGACGGTGCGAAACCAACAAATCATCAAGCTCGATTCGGAAAACAACCTGCTCCTCATCCGCGGCGCGGTCCCGGGCCCGAACGGCGGTTACGTCGTCGTCCGCGAAACCAACGCCGTGAAGCCAAAAGGCAGAAAAGCAGACAAAAAGAAGAAGTAAAAGCAATTCATCGCACGACAGACTGGTCGCTTAAGCGACCAGTCCAAATGCGCGAATTCACGAAATAGAACGCCATGCCCAAGCTCACCATCTACGATCGCAAAGGAAAGAAAGTGGGGACGTACAACGTCGAGCCCACCGATTTCGCTCCGCGCATCAACAAGCAGCTTTTGCACGACGCGGTCGTCATGTACCAGGCAAACATTCGCCAGGGCTCGCATCAGACGAAGTCGCGCGGCATGGTCTCCGGTTCGACCAAGAAGATGTATCGCCAAAAGGGCACGGGCAACGCGCGCGCCGGCCACAAGCGCAGCGGTATCCGCCGGGGCGGCGGGCACATCCACCGCATCCACAATCGCGACTATTCGTACCGCCTGCCGCGCAAGGCCTTGCAGCAAGCCACGCGAATGGCGCTTGCCGCGAAGGTGCGTGACGACGAACTCTTGGTGATTGATGACCTCGCACTCGCCGCACCGCGCACGAAGGACATGGTGGCCATTTTGGGCTACCTCGATTGCCCGAAGGGCCAGTCGCTGCTCGTGACGACCGCCAAGCACGACGCGAACGTGTATCGCAGTGCCCGAAACATTTCGGGCGTGTCAGTCTCGCCGGCCGGCGACCTGAACGCGTACAGCGTACTTTCGTCGCGCCGCATGCTCGTGACGAAGGCGGCGCTCGACGACCTTGTAAACGCCGCGAAGAAAGTGAACAACGCACGCGAAGCCGCCGCCGAGGCATAACCGAACTGACGCAAAGCCACTACCATGCCACGTTCCATACCACAGACGTCGACGATCACGCTCGAGCCGCACCAGATCATTGTGCGTCCGCTCGTGACCGAAAAAGGCATGCACCGCTCAACGCGCAACAACGCGTACGCATTCGAGGTTCACAAACTGGCCACAAAGAGCGACGTGCGACGGGCCGTTGAAGAGTTGTTCAACGTTAGCGTTTTGCGAGTTCACACACAGAACCGCAAAGGCAAGCCGCGCCGCACGCGCTTCAAGGAAGGCACGACCGGCAATTGGAAAAAAGCAATCGTTACGTTGGATAAAGAACACAGGATTGATTTCTTTTAGGAAAGACAAGAGCCGAGAGTCAAGAGCCAGAGGTTTGGCTCTCGACTCTTGACTCTCAGCTCTCGACTTACACATGGGCATTCGCAAATACAATCCGACATCGCCTGGTCGCCGCGGCGCGACTGTGAGCGACTTTGCCGAGTTGACGCCTGGCGCGAAGCCGGAGAAGTCGCTATTGCGCCCGAAGACGCGCACCAGCGGCCGGAACAATCAGGGCAAGATCACCTCGCGTCATCGCGGCGGCGGGCACAAGCGCCGTTACCGGCTGATCGACTTCCGCCGCAACAAGGATGGTGTGCCGGCCAAGGTTGATTCGATCCAATACGATCCGAACCGTTCGGCCCGCATCGCGCTATTGAACTACGTAGACGGCGAGAAGCGTTACATCGTTGCACCGCACGGCTTGAAGCAGGGCGACACGGTCATGAGTGGAGACGATGCGCCACCGACCGTCGGCAACTGTCTGCCAATGTCGAAGATCCCGCTCGGCACCGCGATTCACAACATCGAGCTGCAAGCTGGCCGCGGCGGTTGCCTGTGCCGCAGTGCCGGCACGAGCGCGACGCTTATGGCCCGCGAAGCCGGCTGGGCCCAGATTTCGCTGCCGAGCGGTGAAATTCGCCGTATTCCGTCGGCCTGCCGCGCCACGATCGGGGCGACCGGCAACCCGGATCGCATGGCTATCGTTTGGGGCAAAGCAGGCCGTCGCCGCTGGCTCGGCCGTCGACCGCACGTGCGCGGTACCGCGATGAATCCAATCGACCATCCGCACGGTGGTGGCGAAGGCCGTACAAAGGGTGGTCGCCACCCAGTGAGCCCGACAGGCAAATCGGCCAAGGGCGGCATGACGCGCAATCGCCGCAAAGCATCGAACAAAGCAATCATCCGCCGACGTCGCAGCCGACGCTACGGCGTACAAAAATTGGTAACGAAAAAGTAGTCATCAGTTATCAGTCGCGGTTTTTAGAACTGACGACTGACGACTGAAAACTGAGAACTTAAAAATGGGACGATCGTTAAAGAAAGGTCCGTACGTCGACGCGAAGTTGTTCGCCAAGATCGAACGGCAGAACGAATCGGGAGTCAAAGACGCGATCACCACGTGGGCGCGGGCCTGCACGATCATTCCCGAGTTCGTCGGCCACACGTTCATGGTCCACAACGGCAAGACCCATTTGAAAGTGTTCGTCACCGAAGACATGGTCGGCCACCGGCTCGGCGAGTTCGCTCCGACGCGAAGCTTCCGCGGGCACGGCGGAAAGGCCAAGGCCGAAGCCAAAGCCGGAGGACCGGCGGCGCCACCAGCTGGTGGCGGTGGCGGCGGTGGAAAGAGCTAAACCATGGCATACACAGCGATACACAAGCACGCTCGGATCAGCGCCCGCAAGGTGCGACCGCTCGCCGATTTGATTCGCGGCAAAGCAGTCGACGATGCGCTCGCGATCCTGCGTTACCAGCCGCAACGCGGCGCCCGCATGCTCGAGAAGTTGATCAAGAGCGCGCTGGGCAACGCGGAAGATTTGCGTGCACCGAACGTTGGCGGCTTGATTGTGAAAGACGCGCGAGTTGACGGCGGCCCGATGTTCAAACGCATGAGGCCACGCGCCCGCGGCATGGCACACGTCGTCGCACGCAGAAGCGCACACATTCGGATCACGGTGGAGTAACCCGAAATTAGCCCCCCGTCAGTGACCGGGCGCTAAATGGAACAAAACATGGGTCAAAAAATCAATCCAATTGGTTTTCGCACGGGCATCATGCTCGGTTGGAAGAGTCGCTGGTACGCCTCGAAGAAGGAGTTCAGCGACCTGCTCTTGGAAGACCACAAGATCCGCAAGTATGTAACGGAGAAATACAAGTTTGCCGGCATCCCCAAAATCGAGATCGAACGCACGCGCGACGAAGTGAAGGTCGTGCTGCACGCTGCCCGGCCGGGCGTGATCATCGGCCGCAAGGGTCAGCAAGTCGATCAGCTGCAGGATGAGCTGCAGAACCTGGTGGGTCGTCGGATCAACATCAAGATCGAGGAAATCACGCGGCCCGAATTGCAGGCCCATTTGGTGGCGGAGGAAATCGCGGAACAGCTCGCCAAGCGGGCCAGTTTCCGCCGCACCATGAAACGCGTGCTCGAGACGACGATGGAAGCCGGCGCCAAGGGAATCAAGGTTCAATTGGCCGGCCGGCTGGGCGGTTCCGAAATGGCCCGCCGCGAAAAAGCAATTGCCGGATCGATCCCGCTCAGCACCCTGCGAGCGAAGATCGACTACGGTTTTGTGGAAGCCAAAACGGCCCAAGGCCACATTGGCGTCCAGGTTTGGATTAACCAAGGCATGTTTGAGGACGAGACCGATGGCGCTGATGCCCAAGCGGGTGAAGCACCGAAAAAGCCAAAGAGGACGTATAAAAGGTAACGCCACGCGCGGCCAGCGCGTCGTCTTTGGTGAGTACGGATTGCAAGCGGTGGAAGGCGGCTGGGTGAGTGCCCAGACAATCGAAGCCGGACGTATCGCGGCAACGCAATACATCCGCGGCGAAGGACGATTGTACGTCCGCGTCTTCCCGCACAAGTCGATCACGTCGATCCCGCTCGAAACCCGCATGGGTAAGGGCAAGGGCGAGCCCGAGTTTTGGGCCGCCGTGATTCGTCCAGGCACGATCCTGTACGAGTTGGGTGGCGTTGCCGAAGCCGGCGCCAAGATGTGTCTCGCGCGCCTCGCGCACAAAATGCCGATCCGCGTACGAATGGTGAAGCGACACGGTTAATACATAAAGCCGCGACCGCCGGTCGCTGAAGAAACAAAGCCGCGACCGGTGGTCGCGGAAATAGCCATGGCCAAATCAACCGAACTCCGAGACATGAGCGACGAGCAGCTTGAGCTGACGCTCAAGGAAGCGAAAGAGAATCTGTTCCGCCTGCGCATCAAGCAGCAGACCGAACGTCTCGACGCGCCGAGCGAGCTCCGCCGCAACCGCCGCCTCGTGGCCCGAGTCAAAACCATCCAAACACAGCGCGCCAAAAAAGCCGCTCCCGCAACATAAAGCCGCGACCGTTGGTCGCGGAAACCACCAAACCAGCCATGCCAAAACGACAACTAATCGGCGTAGTGAAAAGCGATAAGATGAACAAGTCGCGCCGTGTTGAGATCGAGCGATTGGTCCAGCACAAGCGCTACGGCAAGTTCATGCGCCGCCGCACGGTGTGCCACGTACACGACGAGAACAACGAATCGCACGAAGGCGACACGGTCGAGATCATCGAGGCCCCGCCGCGTTCCAAGCTGAAGCGCTGGGACCTGCTGCGAGTCGTCACGAGGTGCCAGCAAGTCGACATCGCCGCCATGCGAGCCGCCGCCGAACTTAACGCCGAGACCGAGCCTGCGGCCGAAGAAAAGAAATAACCATTTAGCGGCGTCGCTCGCGACGCGCGTCCGCGAACGCCGGATAAATGCCATGATCCAAATGCAAACCAGATTGACGGTCGCCGATAACACCGGCGCCAAAGAGGTGATGTGCATCAAGGTACTCGGCGGCAGCCGGCGCCGGGTGGCAGGCCTCGGCGACGTGATCATCTGCAGCGTCAAGAACGCGCTTCCGACGAGCGAAGTGAAGAAGAAGGCGGTCGTCCGCGGCGTGATTGTCCGCACGAAAGCCCCGACACGCCGCCCGGACGGCAGCTATGTGCGATTCGATTCGAATGCAGTCGTATTGATCGACAACGAGCTGAACCCGCGCGGCACGCGTATTTTTGGCGCTGTCGCCCGCGAGCTCCGCGACCGCAAATTCATGAAGATCGTCAGCCTGGCGAGTGAGGTAGTTTGAGCCATGTTAATTCGCACGGGTGACACAGTCGAAGTAATCGCCGGCAACGATCGCGGCCAGAAGAGCAAAGTGATCAAAGTCGATCGCTCGACCGGCAAGGCCGTCGTCGAAGGCGTGAATCGCGTCAAGAAGCACATCCGCCGCAGCCAGAAGTATCCGCAAGGTGGCGTGCTCTCGAAGGAAATGCCGGTTCAGCTTTCGAACGTGAAGTACTTCTGCCCGTCCTGCGGCAAGGGAACGCGCCTCGGCGCTCGCTTCCTCGAAGACGGCAGCAAGGAACGATTTTGCAAGAAGTGCGGCGCGAGCGCCGGCCAGATCGCTCCGGCCAAGGCCGCCCACGCGACCGCTAAAGCAGCAAAGCCCGCAAAGAAGAAGTAACAGCGTCCCATGGCCAAGACAAAAGAAAAACCTGCCAAGAAAGAGACCGGCCCGCCGCCGACTCCGCGCCTGCAAAAGATGTACGAGGACGAGGTTCTCGCACACCTGAAGCAGAAGTTGGGCCGCGAGAATCGCCTCTCATTGCCGAAGCTCGAGAAGATCGTGGTGAGCATGGGCGTCGGCAGCGCAATCGCTGATAAGAAGCACATGGAAGAGGCCACGGCCGCGCTTGGTGAAATCACCGGTCAGAAGCCGGTTCGCTGCAAGGCGAAGAAGAGCATCGCCGCTTTCCGGCTTCGTGAAGGTCTGGATGTCGGCTGTAAGGTGACGCTCCGACGAGCCCGCATGTATGAGTTTTTGGACCGGCTGATTTCGCTCGCGCTCCCCCGCGTTCGTGACTTCCGCGGCCTCAACCCCGACGCGTTCGACGGCCGCGGCAATTACAGCCTGGGACTCAACGAACAGCTGGTGTTCCCCGAAATCAACCCTGACAAGTATACCCGCGTGCAGGGCATGAACATTACGATCTGCACCAAGGGCAGCACCGACGACGAATCGCGCGAAATGCTGCGTGCCTTCGGCATGCCGTTCCGCCGCGAAGATACACAAGCGTAAACAGCGATTTAGCGAGCAAGCTCCGCCGCTAAATTAAGAATCAAAGATTAAAAAGGAATCCAACTTGGCCAGCAAATCGAAAATTGCGAAAGCAAAACAGCCAGCCAAATTCAGTACACGCCGCAAGAGTCGCTGCAAACTGTGCGGCCGCCCGCGAGCCGTGTACCGCAAGTTTGGCATTTGCCGCATTTGTTTCCGCAAACTGGCCGACCAGGGACTGATCCCCGGCGTCCGCAACGCAAGTTGGTAGTAATTGGAAGGGTTCAGGTTCGGGGTTCAGTATGTTGAATCCGAACCTCGAATGCTGAACCCTGAACCCTGAACCCAGATCCTGAACCCTCACATGCAGACTGACCCCATCGCCGATATGCTCACGTGCATCCGCAATGCCGTGCGGATTGAGCGCCCCCGTGTCGAAATGCCGCTCTCCAAAGTGAAGTGCGGCCTCGCCGAGGTGCTCAAACGCGAAGGGTATATCTGGGATTGGCGCGAAGAGCAGGAAGATGGCGCGCCGAACAAGCAGCTGGCGATTGAGCTGAAGTACGGCCCGAACGGCGAGCGCGTGATTCGTCACATCAAGCGCGTGAGCAAGCCCGGCCGTCGAGTGTACAGCCCGGCCACGGCACTGAAACCGATTTTGAACGGCCTTGGAATTTCGATCATCAGCACTAGCCGCGGTGTGATCAGCGACCGCGAAGCCCGGCAAAAAAACCTGGGCGGCGAAGTGCTCTGTGAAGTTTGGTGACCACAAAGCCGCGACCGCCGGTCGCGGATCTATTTGCGAAAAATATAACAATGTCCCGCATAGGCAAAAAACCGATCCCAGTGCCCTCCGGCGTGAAGGTCAACGTCGCCGGCCGCGCTGTCACTGTCGAGGGCAAGCTCGGCAAGCTCGAATACAAGCATCGCCCTGAAATTACCGTGAAGGTCGACGACGGTAAGGTCGTCTGCTCGCGTACTTCGGACGAGCGCGAAGCACGCGCCTACCATGGTTTAACGCGGGCACTGATCAACAACATGTTGGTCGGCGTCACGGAAGGCTACGAGAAAAAGCTCGAGATTCAGGGCGTCGGCTACTTGGGCGCGGTGCAAGGCAATACACTGCAACTTCGCGTTGGCTTCGCGAACGAAGTGCACAAAAAGATCCCGAAGGGCCTCACGGTCACCTGCCCGGACCAAACGCATATCGTGATCAAGGGCACCGACAAGCAGCTCGTCGGCGAATTCGCCGCCGAAGTCCGGGCAGTCCGCAAGCCCGAACCATACAAAGGCAAAGGTATCCGGTACGAAGGCGAACAAGTCCGCCGCAAGGCCGGCAAGACGGCAACGTAATAGGGTTGAGGGTTTAGTATTGAGAGTTGAGTGTCGGAATTCGGGCCCTCAACACTCAAGCCTCAACTCTCAACACTCCCAACAATGGACCACTTCAAAAAACTTGGCCGACTACGCAAGCGGCGAGCGTTTCGCGTTCGCAAGCGCATTCGCGGAACGCCCGATCGTCCGCGGCTTAGCGTCGCGCGCAGCCACAAGCATATTTCCGTGCAGCTCATCGACGATCTGTCCGGAAAAACGCTGGCCGCTGCGTCTTCGCAAGACAAGAAGCTTTCCGGAAAGATTAAGTCGGGCGGCAACCAGGACGCGGCTCAAGCCGTCGGCAAGGCGATTGCCGAGCGGGCGATCGCGGCCGGCGTGAAGGCCGTCGCGTTTGATCGCGGGCCCTATCGTTATCATGGCCGAGTCGCAGCCCTGGCAAACGCCGCTCGCGAAGCTGGTTTGAGTTTTTAAACCAAACAACTAAGCACCAACCAAGGAACACATTGTGGCAGCTGGCACGTCCGAACGCATCGAAGGCGAACTCTCCGAGCACATCGTCAAGATCAAGCGCTGCGCCGCAGTGGTGAAGGGCGGTCGTCGCTTCAGCTTTGCCGCGATGGTTGTCGTTGGCGACGGCAAGGGCAAAGTCGGCTGGGGCTACGGCAAGGCCAATGAAGTTCCGCCGAGCGTTGAGAAGGCTCGCAAGGAAGGCATGCGAAGCATGATGACCGCGACGCTCGATGGCTCGTCGATCGCCCATGTGGTCGAAGGCCGTTACGGCGCCGCGCATGTGATCCTGCTGCCGGCCGCTCCTGGCGCCGGCGTCATCGCCGGTTCCGCCGTGCGTGCCGTGTGCGAAGCGGCCGGCATCCACGACATACTTACAAAAAGCTTCGGTTCGAACAATCCGGTCTCGCTGGTAAAGGCCACGTTTGCCGCGCTCAAGCAGTTGCGGCCAAAGGCCGACGTCGAACGCTTACGACAGGTCACGCTGACATGAACCTCAACGATATCCATCGCGGTGTAAAAAAGAATCGCTCGCGAAAGCGCCTGGGCCGCGGCATTGGCTCGGGCCACGGCAAGACTGCCGGCCGCGGCCACAAAGGCCAGTGGGCGCGCAACGGCGTGTCATTCCTTTCGATTTTCCAAGGCGGCACGATGCCGCTCGTTCGTCGCGTGCCCAAGCGTGGCTTCAACAACCGCTGGGGCAAAAATATTCTCGCCATCAATCTCAGCGACTTGAACGCTGCATTTAAGTCTGGCGACCAGGTTACGCCGGAGAAGTTGGCCGAAGCCAACATAATCAAGGGCACGTACGACGAGCTGAAGATTCTTGGCGATGGCGAAGTCACCAAGAAGCTGAAGATTTCCGCTCACCGCTTCAGCAAAACTGCAACGGAAAAAATCACCGCTGCCGGCGGCGAGGCTATCGTCCTTCCCGGCAAAGCCCCGGTCGTTAAGCCTTCAAAGAAGAAGGCCAAGGAAGGCGGAAAAGCGTAACTCTTGAAGGGTGAGTAAGTGAGTAGGTGAGTAAGTGAGTAAGTGCTTCGACTTTCCAGCACATTGGGATCCTAAGCTTAGAATTCCACGTGGACAAGTTGTCGCG